>JAEEGL011883300.1_pt1 | contig 69345 bp, 57 predicted proteins | sample 9134231 | NCBI WGS metagenome assembly JAEEGL01 (sample SAMN16246548, study PRJNA631951) | gut metagenome | biome: gut microbiome; feature: rumen; material: fiber-attached | host: Bos | place: Iran: Karaj | collected 2018-10 | reverse complement strand
GCTACATTATTTGATGGTTCATACCATGAAGTTGTCTCTTCAGAAATGTCTTTCAAAGTTGCTGCTAGTTTAGCTGTTAAAGAAACTAAGAACAAATGTAAGCCAGTATTACTTGAACCAATAATGAACGTTGAAGTAGTTGTACCAGATGAATACTTTGGTAACGTTATGGGAGATATTACTTCTCGTCGTGGTAAACCAGAAGGACAAGAAAGTAGAGGAAACGCTGTTGCATTAGATGCTATGGTACCACTTTCTGAAATGTTTGGTTATGCTACATCATTACGTTCTAATACTCAAGGACGTGGAACATTCGTAATGCAATTTGACCATTATGAACAAGTTCCAAAGAATATCGCTGATGAAATTATTAAGAAAAGCGGTAATGAGTAAATAATAGTTGAAAAAAAGCATTTATTTAGTTAAAATATATATTGTGAAAAGGAAATAGGAGGAAATATAATATGGCTGAGACTAAAGAAAAATTTGTACGTAATAAACCACATGTTAATATTGGAACTCTAGGTCACGTTGACCATGGTAAAACAACATTAACTGCTGCTATTACAAAGCGTTTATCAGAAAAAGGTTTAGCTAAGTTTGAAGACTATGCTGAAATCGACAAAGCTCCAGAAGAAAGAGCTCGTGGTATTACTATTAATACTGCACACGTTGAGTATGAAACTGACAAACGTCACTATGCACACGTTGACTGTCCAGGACATGCTGACTATATTAAGAACATGATTACTGGTGCAGCTCAAATGGATGGCGCAATACTAGTTATTGCTGCTACAGATGGACCAATGGCACAAACTCGTGAACATATCTTACTTGCTCGTCAAGTTGGTGTACCAAGAATGGTAGTTTTCATGAACAAGTGCGACATGGTTGATGATCCTGAATTACTAGACTTAGTAGAAATGGAAATCAGAGATCTATTAAATGAATATGAATTCGACGGAGACAACACTCCAATAATTCGTGGTTCTGCTTTAAAGGCTCTTGAAGGAGATCCTGAATATCAAAAAGCTATCGATGAATTAATGGATACAGTTGACGAATGGATTCCAACTCCAGAACGTGATAATTCTAAACCATTCTTAATGAGTATTGAAGATGTATTCACAATTACTGGACGTGGAACAGTTGTTACTGGACGTGTTGAACGTGGACAATTAAATCTAAACGACGAAGTTGAAATCGTTGGTATTAAGCCAACTAAGAAGACAGTTGTTACAGGAATTGAAATGTTCCGTAAACAATTAGACTATGCTGAAGCTGGAGACAATGCTGGAGTATTATTACGTGGTATTGCTCGTGAAGAAGTTGAACGTGGACAAGTTCTTGCTAAACCAGGAAGTGTTACACCTCATAAGAAATTCAAAGCTCAAGTATACGTTTTATCTAAAGAAGAGGGTGGACGTCATACTCCATTCTTTGCAAACTATCGTCCTCAATTCTATTTCAGAACTACAGATGTAACTGGAGTTATCGAGTTAGCAGCTGGTGTTGAAATGGTTATGCCAGGAGATAACGTTGAAATTACAGTTGAGTTAATTCACCCAATTGCAATTGAAAATGGTACTAAGTTCTCTATCCGTGAAGGTGGAAGAACAGTTGGTGCTGGTAACGTTACTGAAATCATTGAATAGTAAAAATAGACTTCGAAAGAAGTCTTTTTTTTATTCTTTTTTTATTACTGTGTGTTATAATTTTTTTAGAATAGAGGTGTGATGTGGAAGAAAATGTCGATGAAAAAAAAGAACAAGAAGAATCTGAACAACTAGATAAAGAAAAAGGGAAAGAATTGGTTGAAGACTCTAAAGCAGAAGAAACTGTTCCTGATGAAAACAAAAAAGAAAACGTGAACAAAAAACATGAAAAAAAGCAAAAAAAGGAAAAGAAAAAGGAAGGTGGAAGAAGTAAAAAGAAAATAATACTTATTACTGTTTTATCTATAGTAATAATAGCTTTAATAGCTTTAATCTTATTTTTCTTACTTAATAAAGAAGATGTAGAAAAGTTAGATGAAAATTTTGAAATTAAATCTATTAAACAAACTACTGAAGGTGATTATGTTTCTAATAATGAAACATTCATTGTTGAAACAAGTGAAGCAAATGAAGAAATTGTTAGAAATCATTTATATGTAGAACCACCTGTTAACTATGATATAAAGAAAGTTGATAAGGAAAAGTATGAAGTTACATTAAATGAGATTCCAAGTAATTCTCTTGTAAATTTATCTTTAGTTAAAGATGAGGTTAAGAGTTATAGTTGGGCATTTCAATCTACTGAAGATTTAAATGTTTTAGCTGTTTATCCTAGTGATGGATCAAGTGCAGTATCAACATATTCTGTTATTACTGTTTCACTATCTTATCCTAATGTGGAAAATTTAGAAGAACACTTTGAAATTTCTCCTAAAGTTGAAGGAACTTTTACACATATAGGAAGAGTATGGAAATTTACTCCTAAAGGAGAATTAAAGAATAATACAACATATACTATAACAATTACTAGTGGATTAAAAGCTGGGGATTATGTATTAGAAGATAGTTTTAAATCTACTTTCTCAACATATAATAGACCTCAAAATAATTCAAATAATAATAATCAGAATAAAGAAAGAGGATATAATCATTCACTTATATCATCTGATGCTATTAGTTCTTTTACTCCTAATGATTTGATAACAATCAAGTTATATGGTGAAGAAAAAGTCAATAAAATAAGATTATACAAGTTTGACAATTTGGATAATTTTATTAAATATTTAAATAATGATAATAACTATAATGCTACTGATTTAGGAGAACAAGAATATACTTATCAAGAAAAATATTTTTCGTATATTCTTTCTAAAAAACAAGATGTTGGTTATTATGTTGCCGAAGTATACTTGGCTTCTGGAGAGTTGTACACTACTGTGCCAATTCAAGTTAATCAATTGTCAGCATTCTTGTTTACTTCTTATGAAGATTTATTAGTATGGGTTGGATCAGAAGATAAGTTATTACAAAATATAAATGTAACTTATAGTGATAAAAGTGCATCTACTAACGAAGAAGGTATAGCAGTAATTAAGAAATACAATGATGAAAGTAATAAAGCAAAATATGTTTATGTAGGTGATTCTAGTACTCCTTTAGTAATAGGAATTAAAAATCTAGAAATATATGATTATCCAACTTCGTATATATATGTAGATAGACCTGTATATAAAAATACTGATACAGTAAGTATTTGGGGATATATACCTTTAAAATATTACGAAGAATTATTTGATGATTTTAATAAAAATAATTTTGTATTAGTAGATGAAAATACTAATATTCCAATTCAAATAAATCAAGATGGAACATTTACTGCAAAATATTATCTTGATAATCATGTTGATGGATATTTATCATTATATTTAAAATATAAAAATAATTATGTTGCTTATAAAGGTGCAACTATAAGTAATTATTCTAAACAAAATTATGAATATGAGTTTAATTATGATAAGAACTATGTTGTTGCAGGAAATAATTTTAATTTTGATGTTCATGTAACTCATGTTACTGGAATTGATGTTCAAAATAAAACAATAGTTGCGATGTATAAAGATAAAAATTATACTCAAGTAACTGATTCTCAAGGAATTGCACATTTTTCTATCCCAGTATCTAAAGATAAAAATGATAATGCATTTACATACGATGGGGTATCAATAAAAATAGGTGATTCTGATTTTAATCAAAATGATTATTATATTACGTTTTATAAAATAAGTCATAATCTTGACTTTGATGATAAGTATAATTATGATGCTAAAACAAAAACTGATTCAGTTAGTATAATTGAACTTGATCCAAATAAAGATGTAGCTAATGTAGATTATAGTAATTATAATAAATTATTAAAGAGTGGAGATTATAATGGTAAAGTACATATAGAGTTAGAAGAGACTCATCAAAGAAGAGTACAAACTGGTACATATTATAATTCATTTACTCAAGAAAATATCCCTACATATAGATATGATTTGGTATTTAAGGGTGCTGTAGAAACAAAAGATATTGATGTTAAAGATGGTAAAGTAGTATATAAAATCGATTATGATATGAAAACTTCTACTGATGATGAATTATATTCTTATACTCTTTATTATACTGTTACAAAAAATGGTGATACTGTTAAATATAGTTCATGGGTTTATAATTATAATGAATCAAATAATTATACTCAATATGGTAAACTTGTATCATCTCCATTTAGAAGTCCTGTGTATTATTCTGATTATGACTATTATAGATATTTCTTTAATATAAATAATGGAAAAGATAAGTATTCAGTTGGTGATAATGTAACTTTATCATTAAATTCTTTTGATGGATCTTCTATTGGTGAAGACAATAAAATTTTAAGAATTTCATTTAAAAATAAAATATTAGAGAATAAGATTTTTGATTCTAATTCAGATTATAGTTTTGACTTTAATAAATCTAGTGTTCCTGGAATAGGATATGTTGGAGCTTTCTTTAAGGATGGAAAGTTCTATAGATTACCAAGTTACTATTTTGATTATAATGAAGAAGATAGTAAACTTGATGTAGAAATAACTACTGATAAAAATAGTTATTCACCTGGTGATGAAGTAACTCTTACAATTAAAACAAAAGATAAAAATGGAAATGGTATTTCTAGTAAAGTTAATTTAAGTGTTGTTGATAAAGCAGTATTTAATGTAGTACCTGACTATACTCCTATAGTTGATAGGATTTATAGTAATATATATTACTATGCATATACATATTCTTCATTTAGAGATTATGAAATAGGAATTAATGGTGGAGGAGCAGGAGATACTGGTGATAATAATGCAAGAACTAAATTTGGAGATACAGTATACTTTGATGAAATTGAAACAGATAAAAATGGTAATGCAACAGTTAAGTTTAAATTGAATGATTCTGTTACAACTTTTGTTGCAACAGTTCATGCAGCTAACTATGATGCTTATGTAGGTGTTAATAAAAAAGATATTGTTTCAAGTTTACCACTATCAATTTCAGTTAATGAACCTGTAGGACTTAAGAGTACTGATGATGCTGTCATAAGTGCTAATAGTATTGGTGATGCATCAGAAAATGTTAATTATGTATTTGAATTAGTTGGTACTGATAAAAAAGTTGAAGTAAGTGGAAAAATTGGTGCAACTGTATATGCTAATTTTGGTAAATTAGAAGAAGGAACATACAATATTATAATAACTGCTACTGGAGGAGATGCTAAAGATGCAATTAGTTTCCCATTCGTAGTTAAATCTACACAACAAGAAATGTCTGTTAAAGCAACTTCTAATATTAATGAATTAAAAGATATAACTCCTACTAAGAATCCAATTGTACTTGAATTTTATAAGTCTGGTTTTTCAACTTATATGAATTATTTACAAGTATTAGTAGATACTAATGAAGATAGACTTGATACAAAAGTTGCATATTATAAAGCATTAGAATATGAAAATTATTATTTTGGAAATAATTATCCTGTAATGATTACTGATATGGATAAATTTAATAATAATGGTATTTTAAGATATTTAGAAAATGATAGTAGTTCTCCTGTTGTTACAGCTTTAGTTAATTATTATTATCCAGGGTTGTATCAATTAGATAAGGCTAAATTCTATGAAATGTTAGACAATACTGATAATGCAGTAACTGCGATGGATTATTTACTTATTTTAGCTTCAATGAAAGAACCTGTATTAGATGAACTTAATTATGTTAAAAATCTTGGAGGAGATTCATTATTTGTTGCTAAAAAAGCTTTAGCATATGCATTTATTGGTGATTATGATAGTGCTAAAGAAATATATAATACTTTAATAAGAGATGATAGTGATAAAGGCTTAATGACAATTCTATCAACATTTATAGATAAAGAAAATGCTGAAAAATACATTGATGAACTTTATAAGAATGATGTAGCAGATAGATATGTATATTTTGCAATGTTATCATACTTTGCAAATAACGAGGCTAAATTATCTAAAGAGAGTACTATTAAAGTTACATATGGTGATCAAGAGGAAGTAATTAAGATAAAAGGTCTTATGATGAAGAAACTAGTAATTAATAATAAAGATCTTGAAACTTTATCTATTACTAGTGATGATGATACAGATATGATTAATTATTATTATGAAGGTGGAATTAAAGAAGTTAATGTAGATAATATTCATGAAGTTATTACAATGTCACTTGATAATAATAATATTGGAGTAGGACAATTAGTTAACTTAAAATTAGATATATCTAATTTAGGTGATAATTATGGTTCTATGAAAGTATATTTGCCAAGTTCTTTAAGATTATCAGGTTATATTGATGGACGTGGTGTAGGAATAGCTGCTAATAGAGGAGAGTACTTAGTAATATATATTTCAAAAGAACATGATAATGTAGTTAATATTCCTTTATATGTAACATATCCTGGAAATTATAAGATTGAAGAAGTAATTTTAAAGAACAATAATGATTATTATATTTCTAATTCTTTAGATCTTAACATTAAATAAAATATAAAAGCAAGTAAATTGATACTTGCTTTTTTTTGTATAAAAAAAGAAGACTTAAGTCTTCTATATTTTAAATATTTGTTTATTACCCATAGATGTTAAATACAAGTTATACATTGTTTTATTTGTCATTATTCCAAATTCTCCAATGTATTCCATAATGCTACCTCTTAGAGATAATTTTGCTTCATTTATTCCATATAATGGATTTCTTCTAATATCAAATCCACCAGTTATTTCACCAAAAATAAATGTTCTTAAAGTACTGCTTGAATATTGTTCAATTACTTTCCATCTTAATAGATATGCTGCATTTAAATTACTATATTCTTTTAAATATCCATCTTCAAATATAGAAACATTATTTCCATGTCTTATAACTATACACATAGCAACAATTCTTCCGTTAGGAAAATCTTTTAAAGTTTGTGTAGAACGTACTAAATGTTCTTTATAGCTATTGATAATTCTGTCTGATTCCATTTTTTGATTAAGAGCTCTTTTCATGTTTTTACCAGCAGCATTTTTTTCTTTAACTATTCTATTTAATATTTCATTTCTTTCAATTTCTCTTTCGTAAAGAATTTTACTATTATTTACGTATTTTTCTGAATTAACTCTTGCTACATATATTTCACATTCTGGGTTATTTTCTATTAAATTCTTATAATATTCAATTGGTCTATTAAATTTTTCTCTAGCAATAGAATAAACTACATTAATGTTTTTAGTTTCATCTTTTAATATTTCAATTCCTAATTTTGCAGCTTTTCTTAATTTTGTTCTTACTCTTTTATCAATTCTTGCTAATAGTGTTTTTGAATTAATTGGTAAGTTTGTTACGGAATACCATCTTGGAAGATTTCCTTCAAAGAATAAGTTTTGTCCTCTATATTCGAAGTGAACTTTCTTTAAGAAGAAGTTTACTATATCTTTTGCATATGGATTTGCTTTTATGATATCTCCACCATGTAATATTGCATCTAGCTTCTTATCTACTCCTGTGTCATTTTCTTTTAATGCTCCATGTTTATTTCTTATTGTTAATATAATTGGTGGATCTAAAGTTAATGACATTATTTTTTTGCTGTTAAGATATCTTTTTAAGCTGTTGAATGCATCTTCAGTAAAATTATAATCTTCATAATCTAATAATGGCCCTCTAGGTGCGTAAGATACACTTTGTCCTAAGTATACATTTTTTGTTAGTAAAAGAGTTACACCTTTGATTGCTAGACCATCTTCAAATCCTAGATATACTACATTATATCCTAGAGTTTCTGCTGCTCTACCATAGTTAGATGTTTGCCATGGATTAGCATATTCGTGATTTTTAGCATAATCATCAAATTCAATTGGACTTAATTCTACTATTTTCATAAGCATTCCTCGCTATCATATAGAATCATTATAACATAATTTAATTGAATTTGAAACAATATGTAGTATAATTTTGTTGGGAGTGGTAAAAAAATGTTCAATAATAATAAGATTTTGATTTTGGGGTTTGCAAGAAGTGGTTATGAAGCAGCCAAATTTCTTTTAAAAAGAGGCAATACAGTTGTTTTGACTGATATGAAAAAAGACCATGATGAAGCTCAAATTAAAGAGTTAGAAGATTTAGGGATAAAGTTTGTTTTGGGAGAGCATCCAGATGATTTACTTGACAGTTCATTTGACTATTTAATAAAAAATCCTGGTGTTCCAATAGATCATAAATATGTTTTAAAAGCTAAAGAGTTGGGAGTAGAAGTAATAAATGAAGTTGAACTTGCTTATAGATTATTACCTAAAGATGTTAAGTTCGTTGGTATAACTGGTACTAACGGTAAAACAACAACAACTACACTTGTTTATAATTTCTTGTTAGAAGATGGTAAATGTGCTCATCTAACAGGAAATATTGGATTTCCTCTTATTGGATTTTTAGATAAATTAAAGAAAAATGACATTATTGTTATGGAAACATCATGTCAACAGTTAGAAAACTTAACTAAATTTAATCCAGATATAGCTGTTATGACTAATTTAAGTCCAGCACATATTGATTTTTTGAAAACTTATGATAATTATAAAAGAGTTAAGTGTAAGATTTTTCAAAATCATACTAAGAAAAATATTGCAATATTAAATTATGATAATGAAGATGTAATGGAATCTACTAAAGATATTAAGTCTACTAAGAAGTATTTTTCTAGTAAGCAAATAATTGATGGAAGCTATTTAAAAGATGATGCAATATATTATTATGATGAAAAAATAATTGATACTAAAGATGTAAAATTAATTGGTGTTCATAATTATGAAAATATTATGGCAGCAGTTATGGTAGTTAAAGAGTTAGGTGTTTCTACTGAATCTATAGTAAAAGTTTTAAAAACATTTAATGGTGTAGAGCATAGAATAGAATTTGTAAGAGAGTTTGAAGGTAAAAGATTTTATAATGATTCAAAGGCTACTAATATAAAAGCAACACAAATAGCATTGTCATCATTTAAAACACCTGTTGTTATTTTACTTGGTGGATTGGATAGAGGGCATGATTTCTTCGAATTAAAAGATTATATGAAATATGTTAAGCATGTTGTAGCATTAGGAGAATGTAGAAATAGAGTAGAAGAGTTTGCTAAAGAGTTAGGAATTCCTTGTACTAATGTTGAAACATTAAAAGAGGCTGTCAAAGCTGCTAATGAAGTTTCAGTAAAAGGTGATACTGTTTTGTTATCTCCAGCTAGTGCTTCATGGGATCAATATAAGAAATTTGAAGATCGTGGAGATGAATTTAAAGAACTTGTTAATAAGCTATAATTAAATGTTAACTAAATTTTATTAACAAATGCTTGTATTATTTAAGTTTTTTTGATAGAATAATTGCTAGTAAACGGGGTGATTCGTTGTGAAAGTAGTTTTAATAATTATTTGTATATTATTGATAGCTATAGTTTTATTACAAAGTAATAAGGCAGAAGGTGCTTCTCAGATTATCTCTGGTGGAAATTCTGATTTATTTAGCCAAAGAAAAGAACGTGGTGCTGAATTATTTATAAGTAGATTTACTTTTGGATTAGGAGCATTATTCTTTATTATTTGTCTTATGATGAATATTATGTAATTAAAAGGGCTGTAAGCTCTTTTTTTATGTTAAAAAAAGTAAAGTTCCTTTATTGCTTGTATTTTTTATTTAGGAACTGATTATTTTATGTATTATAATAATTATAGGATGTGATTTTATGAAGAATAGAATTCTAGATGCTTTAAAAAAAGTTAGAAGAGCTTTAACTTATGAAGAGTTAGACTCTTTAGTAGATAATAAATCTATTGAAGAAACAAAGTCTATGAATGATTCTTTGAAAGAACTTATTAATAATGGTGATATTTATCAATCTAATAAAGGTAAATATATGCTTTTTAGTGATGGGAATATTAGAAAAGGAACATTATCTGTTAATAAAAAAGGATATGGTTTTGTTTTAGTAGAGAATGAAGAAGATGTTTTTGTTCCTATAGATAATATAAATGGTGCACTTGATGGTGACATAGTTGCTGTTGAAATAACAGAAACTCAAGAAGATGGAAAACGTGAAGGAAGAATTGTTAGGGTTTTAAAAAGAAGTTTATCAACAGTAGTTGGGGAAATTTATTTTAAGAAACGTGTAGGTCATATTATTCTTGATGATAAGAAATTAAAATTAGATATAGAGATACCTAAAAATAAAAATATGGGTGCAGTAGATGGACATAAAGTTGTTGTGCAAATTGAATCTATTAATAAAAATAAATGTGAGGGAAGAGTAGTTAAAATATTGGGACATAAGAATGATCCCGGTGTAGATATTATTTCTATAGTAGAAAAATATCAAATTAAGCATGAGTTTGATCCTGCTGTTATAAAACAATTAGATTCAATTCCTGAAGAAGTCAGTGAATCTGATAAAGTTGGTAGAAGAGATTTAACAGATCAGATGATATTTACTATAGATGGTGATGATACAAAAGATATAGATGATGCTATTTCAGTTGAAAAACTTGAAAATGGTAATTATAAATTAGGAGTTCATATAGCTGATGTATCATATTATGTTAGAGAAGATAGCCCATTAGATGTTGAGGCAATGGAAAGAGGAACTAGTGTTTATTTAGTAGATAGAGTTATTCCAATGCTTCCACATAAGCTTTCTAATGGAATATGTTCTTTGAATCCAGATGTTGAAAGACTTGCTATTTCTTGTGTTATGGAAATAGATAAAAAGGGTGAAACAGTAGATTATGAGATTTTTGAAAGTGTTATAAAGTCTAGAATACAAATGACTTATAAGAAAGTTAATAAAATATTGAATGGCGAAGAAACACCTGAAGGTTATGAACCATATGTTAAAGATTTATTATTAATGAAAGAACTTGCAGATATAGTAAGAAAAGCAAAAGATGAACGAGGATATATTGATTTTGATACTGATGAAGCAAAAGTTTTAGTTGATGAAAAAGGTGTTCCATATGATGTTGTTTTAAGAGATAAAGGACCAGGCCAATTATTAATAGAAGACTTTATGATAAAAGCTAATGAATGTGTAGCAACTCATATATTTTTCATGGATTTACCATTTATTTATCGTGTTCATGAATATCCAAAAGAGGACAAAATTAGAAACTTTTTGGGATTTGTTTCCTCTCTTGGTTATTCAGTACCATCTAATGTAAAGGATTTAAGTCCTAAGTCAATGCAAATATTATTAAACTTTTTAAGAGATAAAAAAGAGTATAAAGTATTATCAAGTCAGTTATTAAGAAATATGCAGAAAGCTGTTTATTTACCACAAAATTTAGGACACTATGGATTAGCAAGTAAATTTTATACGCATTTTACTTCTCCAATTAGAAGATATCCTGATACAACAGTTCATAGATTGTTAAGAACGTATTTATTTGATAATAATATGTCAAATGAAACAATTAAACATTGGGAAGAAAAATTAGTTTATGTTGCAGATCAGTCTTCTGCTAAAGAAAGAGCATCAGTTGATTGTGAAAGAGAAGTTGATGATATGAAAATGGCAGAATATATGGAACAACATATTGGTGAAAAGTTTACTGGTATGATTTCTACTGTGACTAGTTTTGGAATGTTTGTTCAACTTGATAATCTAATTGAGGGATTAGTTAAAGTAACTGAATTAGATGGATTTTATTCTTATCAAGAAGAAAGTCAAATGCTTATTAATGAAGATACACATCAAATGTATAGATTAGGAGATATGGTAGAAGTAAAAGTTGTTAGAGCTTCTAAAGAAGAAAAAACAATTGATTTTGAAATTATAAAAAAATTATAGGGTGAGTTTATGGAAATACAGAATAGAAAAGCAAGACATGATTATTTTATAGAGGAAGAATATGAATGTGGAATAGTTTTAACTGGAACAGAAATTAAATCTATTCGTGAAGGTAGTTGTAATATTGGTGATAGTTATGGACATATTAGAAAAGGGGAACTATATGTCTTAAATATGTTTATTGGTGAATATAAAGAAGGAAATATATTTAATCATCAAGAGACTAGAACAAGAAAATTATTAATGCATAAAAAAGAAATATTGAAGTTATCTAATAAAGTAAATATTGAAGGATATACTCTTATCCCACTAAAAGTGTATTTTAAAGACAATAAAGCTAAGCTATTGTTAGGTTTATGCAAAGGTAAGAAAGATTATGATAAGAGAGAGTCAATAAAAGAAAGAGATATTAAACGAGAATTAGAAAAAAAATACAAAAATAATTAATATTAAATTAACATCTATTTAGATGTTTTTTTAATCAATTGAAAATTATTTGAAAATATGATATAATCTCCTCACGGGGCCGATTATGGTTTCGACGGGATTAACTGAGTATGGATGGCAAGTCGAGGCATACGTAAATGCATCAGTTAAATAACTGGAAACAAAATTAAAAATGCATTCGCTACACTTTTCTCTCGTAGAAGTGCTGTAGCTTTTGCCTAGTAATACCTAGAGCAAGTGCGCTTCTTTAATTCCTTTTCCTACGGGGAATTTAAGAGGCTAATTTAGTAGGATATATTTTTGCGATGTCTATAAGCAAGAATGAATAATATAGGCTAGCTATATGATAATTCGTTAACTAGTTTTTCATATAGTGAAATTGATTAGTTGACTAAACTTGTAGATGTCTATATGGTGTTTTTTTCGGACGGGAGTTCGATTCTCCCCGGCTCCACCAGATTGATAGGAAACTCGGACAATTCCGAGATGCAATAAATTACTAACAGAAATGTTAGTTTTTTTGTGTTTAAGAATTGAAGAGTGATAAAATGTTTGAATTAGAAACTAAAGAACTAAAAGTAAGTAAAGAACTTGAAAAGAAAATAGAATTGCTATGTAGATTTGCTTCTACTAAATATGAACTTATACTAGAAATATCAAAGGATTTTGCGGTTTAAATATATTAATTGTAAAAGAAAAGTTTCATTTTATGTTATTGTATTAAACAAAAAAATTAATAGAAACAAAAATAATATATTTTTACTTTACATTCTTTAAAAGAATATTTTAGCTAAAATCTTGTTAATATATGTATATATATAATAAAATTAAGATATAAGAAAAATAGGAAGTGTAAAGTAATGAAAAAATATATGCTAACAATTTTACTTTTTGTTTTATTTATGCCTTTTATTGTTAATGCAGAGTCTTGCAATTCATCAAGTATTACAATAGATTCTATAGAATTGGGAAATATATCAGGTAATGCGGAAGAATTAAGTGATGCATCAGTAGATGGAAAAAAGATAAACTTAGATTTAAAATTATATGATCTTGGAGATTCAATAGAATATGTTTTATCATTAAAAAATCATTCAAATGAAGATTTCTACTTTGATGAAGAATCATTAAAACTAAATACTGACTATATAGGGTATGAATTTAGTTATGACGATAATTCAAATATAGTTAAAGCAGGAGAAAGTAAAACAATTAAGTTAAAAGTTGAATATAAGAACAAAGTACCTACTGCTCAACTAGTTAATGACACTTTTAATGATACAAATACAATGACTTTAAAATTATGGAACAAAGGAACTATTAATGTTCCAGATACAATAAAAAATTCAAATACTGGAGATAGGGTAATAAGATATATAGTTATTTTAATATTATGTGTTGGAATATGTTTAATATTATTAAAGTCGAAGAAATCTATTAAGTATATGGTATTAATAATTGGAGCAATTATAATTATTCCAATGAGTGTTTATGCGTTATGTAAATGTGATATAGAAGTTGAATCAAAAGTACAAATAACTCCTAAAGAAAAAATAAACACATCTCTTTATGAGACTATTTCAGAAAATGCTGTTATGGATAATAAAAAAAGTGAATTTGTTTCTTCTGATTCTGGAATAATCTTTTCTAATACCTCAAGCAATTCTAATGGAAAGGGAATATATATATTTAGCGAAACATCTAACGATTTATACCCAATTTATTATTTTAGAGGAAATGTAGACAATAATTATGTTTATTTTGCCAACTATTGTTGGAAAATTGTAAGAACGACTAATACTGGTGGAATAAAACTTATATATAGTGGAACAAATCAAGGAACTGAAAGTCAACCGATTTGCACTTATGATGGTATCGCAAACATTGGCTCTGCACAATTTAATGGACAATCAAGTACTGTAATTTCTCCACAGTATAGTAACTATAAAATCAATGGTATAGAATTTGCTGGATATATGTATGGGGACATATTTAGATATGGAACTAATGCTTCATCCTCTAATGCTTATTTTGGGACGGGATTTACATATAATAATGGAGTTTATAAATTATTAAATACAAAAATAGGTCTGGATAGTACACATCATTATACTTGTAATCTTAGTAATTCTAATGGAACATGTCAAGAAATAAGATACTATTTTTATTATACATATTATGGACAAAAAAAATATTATTTATACCTTTTATTATCTGGCGGAGATAGTATAGATGATGCAATAACAAAAATGCAAACTAATACTAATGATTCTAGCGTAAAAATTGTAAATGATAATTGGTATGTAAATAATTTACTAGGTCAAGAAGATAAACTTGAAGATACGATTTGGTGTAATGATAGAAGTTTTTATAATTTAGGTGGTCTTGATTCGGATGGATCTATAAATGAATCAATTCTATTTTCGTCGTATTATAGAATGCTAATTTCTTTTAAACCAAGTTTAGACTGTCCAAATGAAAATGATTCATTTGGAGTTAATGTTGGAAATAAGAAACTTAGATATCCAATTGGTTTACTAACATCTGATGAGATATTATTAGCAGGCGAACGACCGGGATTTAATACAAAATCATATCTTTCAGATTATTATTTAAGTAGTTCATTTCCAACTATGTCTCCAGTAGCGTTTGGAAGTATTCCTGTTGGTAGTGGGTATGAATTTAGTACTTATTATTATTCACAAAATGGTAATCAATCATTGATTGATACTATAGTTGGTAGATGGACTACAGTAAGGCCATCAATCTCATTAAAAAATAACGTTACATATGCATCAGGTGATGGTACAGCAAATAATCCTTATATATTGGAATAATAGTTTGATATATATAATTATATTTATAAAAGGAAGAATAGCTATTACAAATATTAATGGTTATACTTATAAAGAAGATTGAAATAATCTTTCTTATATAGAACCACATAAGATAATCATTAAAGATACAACATTTCTTGGTTTTAATTATTCCAATGAGATTTATATTAAAAATTAATCTCAAAAAATTAAACTATTAGAATTAGAAGATTACTTAAAGGCATTTTATTTGACAAGAATCGCTCTTTTTTTAAAAAGTGATAGATTAGTTATATTTATAAAAGATAATAATGGAAATAAAATAGATTATAAAAAAGTAAGTAATAATGAATATGAGTTTGTAATGCCTGATACTTATGTAATTATTAAACCTATATATAAAGAGGTGGGATTAATTAATGTTTCAGATATATTAAAGAGTGATGATAGCAATAGATTATTAATTAGTATTTTATTTATGTTAATAGGTTTAGGTATAGGAATATGTATTTATAAAAAGAAAGAATCTAGATAAAAATCTAAATTCTTTTTTTATTTATTAAATTCGTTTCCTGTAGGAATAATAGTATCAACATTCCATGCATTTCCAGTTTGATACATTTCTTTAAAATGATCACAATGAAATAATTCACAGTATAAAATTCTTCTTTTTGAATTGTCTATATTTTTAAATAATTGATTTGTTTTATCTCCTTTTATTAATTGTTGATATGCATCTTGATAATTTTCAAATGATACTTTTTTATTTGAAATATTATAATCATGTCTTTCATTAAATCCTTTTATATATAAAATTGGATTTGATCTTTCTATTTCTTTATCACCATAACCATGATCAGCCATGATTATTATTACTGAATTGTCATAGTATTCACTATTTCTTAATCTATCCAAATATGCTTTTAATATTGTAACTGAAGCATCTATATTTTGCTCATATGTACCGTTATCAATTTCATTTACATTTTTATCATATCTATATGGTGAATGTGCTCCCTCAATATGAACAAATTGGAAGTTTTTGTTATCCACAACATTTAATTCATTTTCTTTTATTAAATTATAATTCAATATATTGTTATCAAAAAATGTTTGATAGCATTTTGATTTTTTTGTTTTGCTTAATGAAAAGTTATTTGCTTTTGCTCTCCATTTTAGTTGATATGGTAGATATTTGTGTAATATATAAATCATTTCTTGATTAAAAAGTTCTTTTTCATCGATTGTGAATAAATTATCAATATTTTTGAATTTTGTAATATTATTTCCTCTGTAATTTGCTAGTTCACCATCTTCATATATGTTTAATTCATATCCTTCGTCTTCAAGTGTTTTTAGTAATTTTGATTCATCTATTTGTCTTGTGAAGTATTCTCCAAAGTCACTATCATTTAAATAGTATTCTCCACCGAGGATGTATGGAATTGAAAACATTGTGAAGATGTAAGTACTTGTTGTATCTGGATAGTATGTGAAATCTTTAAGTATTTCTTTAACATCTCCATTTCTATCTATTCCTTCTGCAAATTTTGTTGAACTTGCAGCATCAATTAGAAAAATATAAAAGTTTTTATCACTACTAATATTATTATAATTCTTTGTAGTAGCATAATAATTATTTTTATTATCAAAGAAATGTTCTTTAGTAATAAAACTTATTAAAGAAGTAGAAAGCATAACAATTACTGCAAGAGAAATATACATAGTAGCCTTTTCAATTTTATTAAATTTGAATTTGTATAAACAAAATAGAACTATTCCAATTGTAAAAATCCATAATAAAAGTGATATTAGTTTTTCTGTTTTATATATATCAAAGTTAATCCATAATCCATCAATTGGAGGTAGACTTCCTATTAGATAGTTTCCTTGTATGTAAGAACATATTACTAATATAAGAAAAGAAATAGTAAAAAACTTATATAAATTGATGTGTATTTTTCTTATTATAATAAAAAATATTGAAAGTATTATGAAGAAAAATAAAAACTGTTTGATTATTATTGGGAAAAATGAATATATATCAAACCAGAAATCATTCATGTTACTTGCATACATATTGATTGGTTCATATAAAAATATCATGAATGAAAACCATAGTGATAAGAAAATTCCTCCATAAGATTCAGTAAATAGTTTTTTAATTTTTTCTTTCATGTAATCATCTCCTTGTGTCTTTTATATTATACAATATTTATAATTTATATTCTATATTTTTAAATAATAAATATGATATACTTGTTTATATAATTATCGAGGGAGATATGTTATGAAAGCAGAAAATAATTTAGAAAATGAAAAAATACTTATGGAGAAAAATGTTTCTTTTAATAATAGTAAGTTTGATGTTTTATTAAGTATTACGGAAACTAGAATGATTTTTCAAAAGAAAAAAGGTTTATTTAAAAAGAAATATAAAGTAGTTAAAAGTATTATTATTGATGATATAAAAATTGTCGATGATAAAGTTAAAATAGACCAAAAGAAAAATAAAATAATTATTTGTACAAAAGATGATGAAATTACTTTTTATGCAAATAGTATGACAGAAGCAAAAGTAATTGTTGAAGAATTATATAAAAATATATTTGGAGAAAACTTTCTTGAAAGAACTTCTAAAAAAGGAATACATATTTTAAATGTTGTTAAGAATACTGCTAAGATAGTAGGGGGAGTTGCTATAGCTACAGTTGGTGCTTATAAGGCTATAAAAGATAACAAAGAAGTTATAAAGAATGCTATTAATTTTTTTAAAAAATAAATAGATTTTAAACTGATAATAATGAGAAAAAAATAGGAGTGTATTGCATGATAATAAAAGGCTAATTCCTATTTTTTATTGTTTATTTTTATTTTATTTTTTTATATAATATTTTTTACATGGAGTTTAATATGAGATATTTAGATTATTATTTAGATTTATTAGGAGAAAAAAATATCCCTTTTTTTATGAAGAAATATTTAAATTGTCCTAGTTTACTAAGATTAAAAAATATTTGTTATTTTTGTGGTATGGATTATGCTTCAAAAAGTATATATGATTTTAAAGAATATGTAACAAGATATGATCATTCTATTTCTGTTGCCCTTTTAACTTATAGATTTACTAAAGATAAGAGAGCTACTTTAGCAGGTTTATTTCATGATGTAGCAACTCCTTGTTTTGCACATGTTATTGATTATATGAATAAAGATTATGCTAATCAGGAAAGTACTGAAGAATATACTGAAAGAATTATTAAATCTGATAAAAAGTTAATTAATTATTTAAAACGCGATCATATCAAAGTAGAAGATATTATAGACTTTAAAAAATATACTATAGTGGATAATAAAAGACCAAAACTATGTGCTGATAGAATTGATGGAGTGGTTTTGACAGGTATCAACTGGACTAAAAATATTGAAAAAAGAGATATAAAAAATATAGTTAAAGATTTATGTTTATTTGTAAATGAAGATTCTGAATTAGAAATAGGTTTTAAAACAAAAGAGGTTTGTAAAAAAGTTGTTGATGTAAGTGAGACGATAGATGTCGTATGCCACTCCAACGAAGATAATTATATGATGCAATTGTTGGCTGACTTAACTAAATTTGCAATAAATAATAATTATTTAAAATATGAAGAACTATATTATTATGATGAAAAAAAAGTTCTTTCTATTTTTGATACTATTAAAGATAAATCATTTATTGATAAGTATTATTTGTTTAAAAATATTAAAATAGATGAGATTAAAATTATAGAGTTACCATATATTAAGAAAAGAGATTTAAACCCTTTAGTTATGGGGAAAAGATACAATTAAACTTCTTCGATTTGCTTTTTGAATTTTTTTATGTTATTATATTAAGCGTGCGCTAAAAAAAAGTAGGCATGTAAAAAAGGTGGAATAAGAAATGAAGGATACAGTGTCGACCCTCAATAAGGGTAAAAATTATAAGAAAGTTAGTTTTATAGCTAATGCATTATTTATTTCAGTAATTGCAGGTACAATTGGCTATAATAATTATGAAGTAGAAAGAAAAGAAAAGATATTTAATTCTCTATACATAGGTTTTTCTGAAGTTAGAGAAGTGGAGTATGGGACTCCAAATTATGATACTCTTAATCTTGTTCAGACAGTTGATAATGGAGTTATTGATGATTATACGAGACAACTTGATACTTCAATGGTTGGAGTTCAAGAGCTTAAGTATGCAATTTCTGAAGAAGATGTTACTAAAGAGTATTCAATTCAAATTGAAGTTAAAGATACTAAATTACCAATTGTTGAATTTAAGAAAGATACATTAACAGTTTATAAAGGTAGTAGTGTTGACTATAAGTCAAATATTAAATCAGTTAGAGATGAGATAGATGGTGAATTGCCATATAGTGATGCTGCTATTGAAAATTCAGAAAATGGTTATTATTTGATTTCATCAGATTTTAATAAGAATAAGTTAGGTACTTATACAGTAAAAGTAAAAGCTTTTGATAAGAATGGAAATGAGACTTCAGGTGAATATAAAATAAAGGTTATTGCTAAACCAGTACCTAAGGTTGTTACTACATCATCTTCATCATCTTCATCAAAAGGAAATTATACTGGGCCATCTAGTGTTGATACTTCTTCTGTAGTTAATGCTGCTAAATCATTAATTGGAAGTAGATATGTTTATGCAAGTGCAAGTCCATCTGTTGGATTTGATTGTAGTGGTTTAGTTAATTATGTGTATGGATTTTTTGGAAAGAGCTTACCAAGAACTACTTCTGGACTTAGATGGGTTGGTAGTGAAGTTTCTGAAGAAAATATGCAACCAGGAGATATAATTGTTTGGTCTGATAATGGATATTCTCCTACTCACGTTTCTATTTATATTGGTGGCGGACAAATGGTACATGCTGCTAATAAAAGAGTAGGTGTTGTTCAAGGAAGCGTTTCTGGATGGAAAAGCGGAGGAAGAAATAAAATAATCTCTATTAGAAGAGTATAATAAATAATCCACAGTATTGTGGATTTTTTTATTTAAATATATAATTAAGTAGAGGTGATGTTATGAAAAAATTATTAATTGTTATTTTTTGTGCAGCTTTTGTTTGTTGTGCTTGTTCTTTTGGAAAAAGTACCAGTGATTATGTAGATGATTTAATTGAAACGGAGAAAAGATTAGATAAAGAAGTAGTAAAGAATTATTGCAATTTTAGTTCTCGCTCTTTAGTTAATGATACCGTAAAAGGAGTTTTATCTGTAAATGTTGCTGATTTTGATAATGATGGAGAAGATGAAACTATTATTTCAAGAGTAGTTGATGATGATATTGTTATAACTTTATATAAGTTAGAAGATAAAAAATTAATTGAAAAGGATTCAATAGTTGTTTTGGAAAACTATTTATCAACAGGTAGTATTGTTAGAATAGATGGATTTACAAAAAAGATAAAAGATGAAGAAAACTTATATTTTGAAGCTACTGCTAATAATTCTTTTTTTGCTGATGGAATTGATTGGTCATTTGTTAAAGTTGGAGTAGTTAACAATAAATTAACTTTAAATTATAGAAAAACTATAGCAGGTAGTTATTTTGATGATCATGAAATTGATATTTTATTAACAGATATTAATAATTCTGGACTTGATGCACAAGAATTAGTATTGTCTGAAGGTAAATATCTTGTTGATCAAGATGATAAAGCTAATAAAATGTTTAGGGTTGAAAGAAGAGTATATGATGGGTTCAATCCAGAGCAATATGAAAAAGAAAAAGAAAACGTTAACTATGGAGAAACTTCTTTTATAGATTATACTAAATAACAATATATGAAACTTATAGTTTGTTTAACTATAAGTTTTTTATTTTGTTAAAAACATGATAATTAAGTAAATAAAAGTGTTTAATTTGTTCTTTTTATGATAGAATTATAGTAGGGGAATTGGCAAAAAGAGGTGATACTATGAGAACTGAGAGTATTAATCAATTACTTGAAAGCTTATTCGATAAAAAAGATGTATTCTCAGATGAAGAATTAGATTCTGTAAGTTCTATAAACATTTCTAGAATGTCATTTGTAGGCACTCTTTTTGATGTAGATTTTTCTGATTTAGATTATTTTCGTAATTTATCTGATATTTCAATTGATGGTTGTATGATTGATAAAAAAGCAATGGAGTCTATTATTAAACATGAGAAATTAAATAGTATTTCTTTTTGTAATTGTGATGTGTTAGGAGATACTTATCCATATTTTCAAAAGCTGCAAACACAAAATATAAGCTTTATAAATACTAGAGTAGATTTATCTAAAATAACTGGTTATTATGATTGTGTGAAAATAGAAAATATGATGATTAATGAATTGAACGCTCAAGGAAGTTTATTAGATGTTACTAACTCTTTATTTAGAGATATAGATGTTATAGTTACAGCTGGCTTTAAGACTTTAAAAGTATCTCATAAACAGTATCTTGAATATCAACTTATATTAGATAAATGCGGTAAGAATGTTATTGTAATGGAAGAAAATGGACAATTTATTTCGAAGGAAGTGAACCGTAATGGCTAGATTTGAAGAAGTAAAATTGTTTAGGGATAGTATTTTAGAAACTCGTAAATGTTATCTTGTAAGTGGATATTTGTCATTAGATGATGTTTATTCATTAAATGATGAAGATGAACCAGTTTATTTGATATTTGAAAATACTAGAGGACAAAATAGTAATATTATTGGATCTTTAAATGGAAGTAAAGTTAATATTAGTGTACTAGGTGGAATTGATTATATTAATAAAAGAAAATATGAATTAGATTCAGATGTTATGAGAACTATTTATACTCCTAGGGCTTTATGTAATATTATTAAGATATATGAAGAGATAGAGAGAAATGTTAATTCTAACTGGACTGATTCTCAGAAATGTCTTTATGTTTATAAATGTATTGTTGAAGCAATGAATTATGTAGATGATAATCAAGATGAGATAATTAATGATACTATAGTAACATCGAATTTGAATGGCTTAATCATTAGAAAGGCAAATAAAGTTGGTTTGACATTAATATTTAAAGAAGCTATGGATAGACTTGGTATTGAATGCCATTATCAATGTGTTAGAGATGTTTATAGTTGGAATGTTGTTAAGATTCTAGGTGATTATAGAGTTATAGATATTGTTTGGGAGATATGTAATAAAGGTAAAGAAGGAAGATGTTGTTTTAAATATTTTTGTAGATTAGATAGTGCTAATTTCTATAATAATAAATATCATGATATTTCTAATGATAACGAGGAAGTTAGATATGCTGCTAGACCAATAGATGATGAAAGCTTATTGAAAGATTTAGAGAGTGTTCTTAAAGCTAAATATATGATAAGTGGAAGTATGGTTTATTATAAAAATAAAAAAGATCAAGAATTTTATTATTTCTTATTGGGAGAAAGTCATGGAAGTTCAGTGTATGTAGTTAGATATAAAGATTATATTAATTATTTTTATTTAGATAAAGGATTAGAAATAAAGTCATTTTTAGATAATGATTTGTTAACTGTGGCATGTGATTCTCGTGAACATAATATTACAGCTAGTAAGATGTCTCCTAATATAAAAAAGTTTTCTAGATATATGAGGGAAGATGGAAGTAATTTTTTGGTATGTTATGCTGATGGTGAAACTATTGGAGATATAAAAAGTTATATATTAATAGAACCATATACTATTGAAGAAAAGAAAGTATTAATAAGAACTAAGATATATTCTGAAAATGATTTAGTTTTGTTAAAAAAGTCTAAATTTAAAGATATTATTGCTAATCAATTATTAAGCAAAAATAGATTAAAAAGAAGAGTAGATAACTATGGTGGTTATGTAGGATATATTGATGATGCTATTATAAATGAATGATTACAGGTGGGAATATGAAAGGTCAATTTAAACATGAATTAAAAACTGTTTTAAAAGTTGCTAAATGGGAATATGTTTTAAAAACATTTATTTCAATTGTTTTAAGGGGAATACTATTAGTTATTCCTATTCTTTTTAGTTTAGCTATTAATTATATAAATGCAAAAGATAAGAATATGACCATTATTATGCTTGTTATTTCTATTATATTAATAGGAATATATAGATTTTGTGAAGGATATAATCAAGTAGCATATTATAAGTTATATAACAAATTGTTTTCATATTATAATGATATGGCTGTATCTATGACTAAAGATAATTCGGTTTTTAGTTTATCAAGATTCTCTCCTGGGCAGTATACTAATATGGTTATAACAGATGTTGATATTATATCTGGATTCTTTTCTGCATTGGTTATTCGTATTGTGCAATTAGTTGAGTTTTTAGTTATATTTATATATTTTTATTTTCTAGATTTATATGTATTTATTTTTACTTTTATTGTTACTATTGCAATGATTATTACTGCTTTGAAGTTAGGTAATAGAGTAAGAATTTATAATGAGAAAAGAAAGTTTCAATTAGATAAATTAACTTCTACTGCTTATGATTATTTTGGCGGAATTAGAGAAATAAAAAGTTTTAATATATTTGATAAGATAAATCCTATTATTAGATCTAGGAGACATGATTATTTGGAAGCTAATGCAAAATATAATGTTAGATTTAATTGTAATAATAGTGCTATTCTGTTTATTTTTGAATTGTTTAGATTATTAGCAGTCATTTATATAGGATTACAAGCAATTAATGGACATGGTGATGTAGGAGTAGTATTGGTTATTTATAATTATTATCAAAAGATAATTGATAATTTTACTATTGTATTAACTTTGAATGTTGAATATAGAAATGTTAATGTTTCTTTAGAAAGATTTAATCATATAAGAGAGTATTCTAATAGAAATAGTAATACTACTTCTATTAATAAAGATAATTTGAAAGGTGAAATAGAGTTTAATAATATATTATATGGGTTTAGAGATAATCCAATACTTAAGAATTGCAATTTTAAAATACCTATGAATTCAATTACTGTTCTTACTGGTAGTAATGAAACTGCTCAGGTTGGTGTTTTTGATTTATTATTAAAATTAAATAGACAACATGAAGGTAGTATTACTTTAGATGGTTTAGATATAAGAGAATTTAGTGATGATAATTATTTTTCTTTAATATCTGCTGTTAGAAGACAAACAATGGTTTTCTCTCTTCCTATTAGAGAAATATTTACAATGATTAATCCAGACTTTAATAAAGTAGTTGAAATATGTAAGAGTGTAGGATTGGATGATGAGATAACAAAGCTAGAAAATGGATATGATACTATTGTTGATGATAATACTCCATTATCGATGTCTTCTAAAAAATTATTAGTAATTGTTAGTATGCTTTTAACTGAAAGTAAGATATTACTTATTGATGATGTAATTAATATTTTGGATGATAAACATGAGAAAAGACTTATGGATTTACTTATGGAAATGAAGAAAGATCATACTATTGTTATAGTTACACATTCAAAGAGAATAATTGATAGAGCAGATTTGCTTATTGAAATAGAAAATGATAATATAAGTGAAGTTTGGAAGTGATACTATTAATAATTTAGATATAAATGTGTTAGTTTTGGCTTACTTAGGTGACACAGTATATGAATATTATGTTAGAAAATATTTAATAGAAAGTAAGATTTCGAATGTTAATGATTTACAAAAGAATGCAGTTAATTATGTTAGTGCAGTTAATCAAGCTAGATTTTTAGAGTCTTTAATTCAAAGTGATTTTTTTACTGAAGAAGAATTATCTATAATTAAACGTGCTAGAAATCATAAGGGAGGAAAACATCCAAAAAATTGTGATGTTGTTACTTATAAACATGCTACTGCATTGGAAGCATTAATTGGATATTTAAAGTTAGAAAATAAAGAAGAAAGAATTGAGTTAATTATGAATAGAATATTAGGAGGTAGTCTATGTTAGTGTATGGTAGAAATGTTGCAAAAGAAGTTTTACAAAAGCCAGAAAAAGTTAAGAAAGTTCTTTTGATGAAAGATTTTAGTGATAAAGAAATAAATTCTTTAATAGAAAAAAATAGAATTAAAGTAGAATACCTTAGTAAAAAAGATTTTTCTCAATTTGATAAATATTCTCATCAAGGTATAATTCTTGACATAGAGGATTTTTGCTATACAAATTATAAAGAGTTCTTTGATATAGATAATGCAAAGATTGTTATTTTGGATCATTTAGAAGATCCACATAATTTAGGAGCAATTATTAGAACTTGTGAGGCTGCAGGGATTCATGGAATTATTATTCCTAAGGATAGAAGTGTTGATGTAAATTCAACAGTAATGAAGACAAGTGCAGGAGCACTAGAAAATGTTAAAATAGCAAAAGTAACAAATTTAGTTAGTGTAATTGATGATTTAAAAGATAATGGATTTTGGATAGTAGGTACTTCTTTAGAAAGTAGTGTTGATTATCGTGATATTGATTATACTGGTAAAATTGCATTAGTTATTGGTAATGAAGGAAGTGGACTTTCTAAGGCTGTACAAGAATCTTGTGATTATTTAGCAAAAATCCCTATGTATGGAAAAATAAATAGTCTAAATGCATCAGTAGCAGCTGGTATTATGATTTACGAGATGATTAGTTTAGACAAGTAGGGGGATTATACTTGAATTATAAAAATTTAAATGATTATGAACTTGTTTATCAAGTAAAAGAAAATGATGAGAATGCTTATAAAATAATATTGGAAAAGTATTCTTCTTTATTATGTAGTATTGCTAAACAATACTATAGAAAGAATAAAAATCTTGGTTTAGAGTATGAAGATTTTTATCAAGAAGGAATGATTGGCTTGTTAAGGGCATTAGATGATTATGATTCATCTAATAGTTTATTTTATACTTATGCTTTATTATGTATGAAAAGGCAAATAGAGACTTGTATTAGGACAAGTCAAAGGTTAAAACATGCATGCTTAAATAATGCAGTTTCTTTGAATGAAAGTATAAAAGAAGATTCTAATTTGTTAGTAGAAGATGTTATAGCATCTTCTTATAATTTAGAAGAAGAATATATGTATAGTGATTTATACAATAAAATTATGGAATGTAAATACGATTTTTCTTTAGAAGAGTCGTTAATATTAGAACTTAGACTTAATTCTTTCACTGTAAATGAAATTGCAACTCTTCTTGATTTATCGAGAAAAAGGGTTGACTATCGTTTACACAAAATAAGAAAAAGATTGTCAGTTTTTGCTTGAGTTTTAAAAAATATGATATTATTAAAGTGGTGATAATATGGCTACATTAGGAGATTATTTTTCATATAATGATGATTATTCTGAATTGAATACTATTTATGATAATCTTTCAAGAGAAATGAAAGATATTCATAATTCTGGGAAAGTTATCACAAATTTTTCTAGCAGTAGTATTAATTTTGATGATGGTATTTCTTTTGATTCTGTTGGTAATCCAGTTAATTTTGAATTAGAAAAAAGAAATAATATTGTTTCTAATGCTAAGATGATGCTAGGGACTTATTTAAGTTTATCAACAGGATTTAATGATTTTTCAAATGTTTCTGATGAGTTTTTTACTAGCAATTTAGATGATATTTGTTCTTCTATTACTTCAGAATCTTTTTATCCAGAATATTATTATGGAATTTTTAATGAGGGTAAAAATGAATATTATTGTGATTTTTTGGCTAGAAAAAAGCAAGAGAGAGATTTGAATGGAAATAAAAATGTTAACTCTTATAAGAAAGTTTTATCAAATGCTGCTAGTAGCTTATATTATGATGTAAGTGAAGAAGTAGAAGGACCAACTTTAGATCAGAAACAGGCTAAAGTTCATTCATTATTCTATCCTGTTTTGATTGGTGTCTCTTTATTACTTATAGTATTGGTAGTAATATTAATTTCTAATTTGATATAGAAAAATTAAAAGCACTATTATTAATTTTGCATTATAATAGTTAAACGAGGTGGTTTAGGTGTCATTTACTTCTACTGTTAAAGATGAATTGTGTTCTTTAACTTTTTCTAATACTGAAAATATTGCTGAGCTATCAGGTTTTGTTAGAAGTAATGCTAAATTTACTGATAAACTAATCGAGCTTACTACTGAAAATGCTAAAGTTGCTAAAAGAATATATTTATTATTTAAATCTTTGTACGGAATAGAATTACAATTAGAGCAAAGAAAAATAGCAAATTTTAGTAGAAAAAAAATGTATGTTATTGGTATTTCTTTAAAAATTGATCAAATATTATATGATCTATCTGTTGTAGATAATAAGAAAGAATTACTTGATAATCCAAAAGAATATTTAGTAGATTCTATTGAAGATAAAAAGGCATATTTAAGAGGGTCGTTCTTATCAAAAGGAAGCATCAATGATCCAAAAACTTCTCAATATCATATGGAGTTTGGTTTTGATAATAAACATGAAGCTGTATTTGTTCAAAGATTGCTAAATGAATTTGATATGAATTCAAAAATAATAATTAGAGATACTAAATATATGGTATATATTAAAGAAGCTGAAAAAATTAGTGACTTTTTGAAAATTATTAATGCTTTTAATGCAGTTTTATACTATGAAAATATAAGAATATATAAAGAACAAAAGAATAATACAAATAGAATTAATAATTGTGAACAAGCTAATATGGATAAAATAGTTGAAACATGTAATAATCAGTTAATAGATATTGAATTGATTGAAAATGAAATGGGTTTAGATTTATTAGATGATAAAATAAAAGAAGCTTGTGAATATCGTAAAAAATATCCTGAAACATCTCTTACTGAATTAAGTAATATTATTTCTATGGAGACTAATAGTAAAATTACTAAATCAGGATTAAATCATAGATTTAGAAAAATTAAAGAGATTGCAAGGATGATAAAAGAAAGGAAAAGTTAGGTATGGAAGAATCAGAATTAGTTTTAAAGTATCTTTTAGAAAAAGAAAAACGTGATGAAGAAACTAAAGCAATGTGTAGATGGGAAGATGTAGCTGATATAATTGCTCGTGGTTCTAAATTAGTGTCCCCGGAACATTTTGAACAAATAGCATATTGGGCTGCTAGTCCTTCTAATACTAGACATGCTAGATATGATTTGGAATATGCTTTTGATTTGCTTGAAGCAAAGAAAAATCAACAATTGTCTGAGGAAGCTATTGAATCACTATTTGAAGAGACTTTAAAAAAAATTGCACAATTTGATTTTATATGGAATCAGTTTGAACCAGCTGAATTATTAGTAGTGACAGAGTCTTATTTATATGCTCTTGGAGAAGCTGAACTATCAATGAAAGTACATGGTCTTATTGAATCTGGTAAAGCCAAAGAAATAACTAGAAAAGTTGCGGTTGAGTTAGGTAAGGAACCATCAACATTTTGGTATCGTGCTAATTTATAGTATTTAGAAAAGTGATTAAGTCACTTTTTTATTTTATATAATAGAATTATAATTATTTAATTTTTAATAATTTTATGTTAAAATGAAAAAAGAATAGAGGTATTATATGATTGGAAATATAGAAGTAAAAGTAATGGGAGAAACAAAAAAGGTACCTTCTGGTATTACTTATTTTGATTTAGCCAATGAATATCAAAGTCAGTATAAGTATCCAATCTTATTTGCAAAAGTTGGAAATGTTTATAAAGAACTTTGTGATTATGTTAGTAACGGTGATGAAATTTATTTTGTTGATTTAAAAAATTCAACTGGTAATCGTGTATATGTTAATGCACTAATTCTTTTAATGTCGCATGCAGCTACTTTATTATTTGGATATAATGCTAAAGTATTTATTAAATATCCTATTGATAAAGGTGTTTATGTAGGTACTAATTTTGATATGACTGAAAAGAATCTTAAGCTATTAAAAGATAAAATGAAAGAATTAGTACAGAATAATTTACCTATTACAAGATGTAATGTTGCAAAAGAAGAAGCTATTGAATATTTTAGACTTCAAAAAGATTATTCTAAAGTAGATTTATTAAGTTATAATACTAATGCTAATATAACATTGTATAAATTAGGGAAGACATATGACTATTTCTTTAGTATTATGCCTATTAGTACTGGTGTACTTAAAGAGTTTGATTTTAAATGGTTAAGTAATAAAGGATTTGTATTGCTTTTCCCAACAATATATATTGATGGTGGAATAAAGCCATATGAACATCATCCTTTATTGTTTGATGTATTTAATGAATATCAAAAGTGGGCTGACTTAATGAAGATAGGTTATGTTCCAGATTTAAATAAAGTCGTTTCAAATGGTCATGCAGATGATATAATAAGAATTGAAGAAATGTTGCAAAGCAATAGATTATTTAATATAGCACGTGATATAGTAAGTAAGAAAAAAGACATAAAAATAGTTTTAATTGCTGGGCCATCTTCTTCAGGAAAGACTACAAGTTGTAAAAAGTTGTCTATGTATTTAAGAAGTTTTGGACTTAATCCAATTGGAATAGAAATGGATAACTATTTTGTGGATAGAGAGAAAACTCCGAAAGATGAAAATGGTGAGTATGATTTTGAATGTTTGGAAGCTATAAATGTTAAAGCTTTTGATAGTGATGTTAAGGATTTACTTAATGGTAAACCTGTTAAACTTCCAAAGTTTAATTTTATATCAGGTAGATCAGAGATGAGTGAAAATGACACTATTTTGGGACCAAATGAAGTTTTGGTTATTGAAGGAATACATGCATTAAATGATAAGATATTAACTTCAATTGATAGGAAAAATAAATTTAAGATTTATTTATCACCACTTACAGTATTATCAATAGATATTCATAATAGAATACCAACAACAGATACTAGATTATTACGAAGAATTGTAAGAGATAATAGAACTAGAGGATATAATGTAGAAAATACATTAAAAGGTTGGAAAAAAGTTAGGTTAGGAGAAGAAAAACATATTTTTCCTAATCAAGACTCTGCAGATGCAGTATTCAATACAGCATTGATATATGAAATAGGTGTACTAAAAACATATGTTGAACCTCTTTTATATGCAGTGCCATCTAGTAGTCCTAATTATAAGGATGCAACTAGATTAATTAATATGTTAAAAACAGTTTTACCAATACCATCAGATGCTATTCCTGATGACTCTTTAATAAGAGAGTTTATTGGTGGAAGTTGTTTTAAATAAAAGGAAGGATGATAAAAAATGGTAAAAGTAGCAATTAATGGATTTGGAAGAATAGGAAGGTTAGTTTTCAGATTAATGGATGGAGATCCAGAATTTGAAGTAGTAGCAATTAATGATTTAACAGATGCTGAACAATTAGCATATTTGTTAAAGTATGATACTAATCATGGTAACTATAAGTTAGATGAGATTGGTTTCAATGGTGATAAGTTAGTAGTATCAGGAAAAGAAATTCCTGTATATGCAGAAAAAGATCCAGCATTACTTCCATGGGGAAGCCTAGATGTTGATGTTGTATTTGAATGTACTGGTGTATTTACTAGTGATGAAAAGGCTATGGCTCATATTACAGCAGGAGCAAAGAAAGTTATTATTTCTGCACCAGCTAAGGGAGACTTAAAGACAATAGTTTATAATGTTAACCACGATACATTAGATGGTAGCGAAAAAATTATTTCTGCAGCATCTTGTACTACAAACTGTTTAGCACCTGTTTTAAATGTTATTGAAAAAGAGTTTGGTGTTGAAAAAGGATACATGACAACAGTTCATGCATATACTAATGACCAAGCTACACTTGATATAGCACATAAAAAAGGAATTAAGGCTAGACGTGGAAGAGCTTGTGCAGCTAATATTGTTCCAGCATCAACAGGAGCAGCTAGTGCTATTGGATTAGTATTACCTAGTTTAAAAGGTAAATTAGATGGTGCAGCAATGCGTGTTCCAGTTGCAACAGGATCAGTTGTTGACTTAACATTAGAATTAAAGAAAAATGTTACAGTAGATGAATTAAATGATGCATTTAAGAAATATGAAAATGAAACATTAAAATTCACTATGGATCCAATTGTTTCAAGTGACGTTATTGGATGTCATTATGGAGCTGTAGTTGATGGACTATCAACAAATGTATTAGATGTTGATGGAAAACAACTTGTTAAAGTAGTAGCATGGTATGACAATGAGATGAGTTATTCATCACAAATGGTTAGAACTGCTAAATACTTAATGCAAAAATAGTAAAATTAATAACATAGGAAACTATGTTATTTTTTTTATTTATTTTGTCTTTTTTATAATCAAAGAATTTGTAAAATGTCCTTTGGTTTGTTATAATATAGATTGTTAGGAGAATGTTATGAAAAAAACGATTAGAGATTATGAATTAAATAATAAAAAGGTTATTATAAGATGTGATTTTAATGTGCCAATAAAGGATGGCAAAATAATAGATGATAATAGAATAGTACAAAGTTTAACTACTATTAATTATGCTCTAGAGCATGGTGCAAAGCTTATTCTTATGTCACATTTAGGAAGAATTAAAGAAGAGGGAGATAAAGCAAATAATAGTTTAAAATTAGTTGCTGAAAGATTAAGTGAGTTACTTGGTAAAGAAGTTAAATTTTGTCCAGTTACTCATGGAGAAGAATTAGAGTCTATGGTTAACTCTTTAAACTCTGGTGATGTTTTATTAATGGAAAATACTAGATTTGAAGATGTTCCAGGAAAGAAAGAAAGTGGAAATGATCCAGAGCTTGGTGCTTATTGGGCATCTCTTGGTGAAATATTTATAAATGATGCTTTTGGTACTGCTCATAGAGCTCATGCTTCAAATGTTGGTATTGCAAGTCATTTGCCAAGTGGACTTGGATTTTTAGTAGAGAAAGAAGTTAATGCATTATCAGTATTAGTTGATCCAGTTCATCCATTTGTTGTTGTTCTTGGAGGAAGTAAAGTATCTGATAAGATTGGCGTAATTGAAAATCTTGTTAAAAAGGCTGATAAGATTCTTATTGGTGGAGGAATGGCTTATACATTTTTAAAAGCTAAAGGAATTAATATTGGAAATTCTATATTGGATGAAGAAAGTATTGATTTCTGTAAGAAGGTATTAAGTGAGCATCCAGATAAAATTGTTTTACCAGTTGATAATATTGCAACTCATGAATATTCAAATGATGTTCCATTTAGAACAGTTGCAGTAGGTGAGATGGAATCAGATGAAATGGGACTTGATATAGGGCCAGAAACAGTTAAATTATTTGGAAGTGTATTAGATACAGCTAAGATTGTTTTTTGGAATGGTCCATTAGGAGTTTACGAATTCTCTAATTTTACTAAAGGAACTGAAGAAGTTTTAAATAAATTAGTAAGTATAGATGCTACTACTATTTTAGGTGGTGGTGATATTGTTGCTGCAGCAAGTAAGCTTGGTTATAAAGATAAAGTTACACATGCATCAACAGGTGGTGGAGTTACTCTTGAATTTATGGAAGGAAAAGAATTACCTGGTGTAATTTCAATTTCTGAGTAATGAAAAACACAAAAAGAAATACATTATTACTATTTATAATATTGGCAATTATTTTGTATTTCTTATTAAAAGATGATTTTCCCTCAATAATGGATAATTTGATAAATGCTAATAAATGGCTAATATTATTGAGTGTGATTTTTATCTTTTTATACTGGTTATTTAGAGCAGTATCACTTTATTTAATTGTAAAAAGATATAAGAAAAATATTAGATTTAAAGTTATGATGCATCAAACGCTTATTACTCAATTTTTTAATGGTGTTACTCCTTTTTCTACAGGAGGAGAACCTATGCAGGTATATATGCTTACTAAGAGTGGAGTCAAAGTTGCTAATGCTACTAATATAATATTGCAAGAATTTATAATGTATCAAATAGCTCTTGTTATCATTGGATTATTAGCAGTTTTTCTTAATTTTAAATTTAATTTATGTGAAGTAACTCCAGTACTAGCTAATCTTATTATACTTGGATTTATAATTAATATTGCAATTGGATTATTTATGATTTTTGTAAGTTTTTCAAAAAGATTTAGTTCATTTGTAGTAAAAGTGATTCTAAAAATTGGTATAAAATTTAATTTTATAAAAAATCCTGAAAAGACAACTGCATCGTTACATGAAAAATTAGAAGAATATAATGAAAGTGGAACAATGCTTAAAGAGAATAAAGTATTATTTTTGACTTGTATAATGTTAAATGTTGTTTCTTTATTATTATATTATTTGATACCATTCTTTGTATTTTTAAGTCTTGGATTTAGATTAGGAATTATGCAAGTGTTTGTATCATCAGCATTTATTTTGCTTATTGGTAACTTTGTACCAATTCCTGGTGGTAGTGGGGGAATAGAATATGCATTTTTATTATTCTTTGAAACGTTGTTACCTCCTGCTCCGTTAAAATCTGCACTTATTATTTGGCGTACTATTACATATTATTTTGGAATAGTATTAGGTGGAATTTCTTTAGGATTTTTTAAAGGAGATGAAAAAAAGTGAGAATAGGATTATTTACAGATACATATCCTCCTTTTATTAATGGAGTATCTACAAGTGTTTATATGTTAAAAAAGGCACTTGAAAGACAAGGACATAAAGTATATGTTGTTACTATGAATAATGAAACATTTCATTATTCATTTGATGAAGATAATACAGTTATTAGAATACCTGGATTACCTATTGGTATTTATGATTATAGGGTTAGTACTGTTTATCCTTTAAGAGCTATAAATATAATTAGAAAATGGAAGTTAGATGTAATTCACTCTCATACAGAATTTAGTGTGGGAACTTTTGCAAGATTTGTTTCTAGACAATTTAATATTCCTTTAGTTCATACTTATCATACTTTGTATGAAGATTATATTTACTATATTACTAAAGGTTATTTTGATAAGCCAAGTAAAAAGATAGTTGAATATCTTACTCATTTCTATTGTGATACAACTGCTAATGAGTTAATAGTACCCACTAAAAAGATATATGATTTATTTAAAGAAAAATATAATGTAGATAAAAATATTTATATTATTCCTACAGGTATCGAGATTGATAGATTCTATGAAGAAAATATAGATCCAAATAGTGTAGAAGAAGTAAAGAAAAAGATAGGATTAAAAAAAGATACATTTACTATTGTTTTTGTTGGTAGGCTTGCTAAAGAGAAGAATGTTGATTTATTGCTAGAAGCTCAAAAAGAAATCAAAGATAAAGAAAAGAATATTAACTTAGTTATAATTGGTGATGGCCCTGATATGGAAGAATATAAGGAGACTTCAAAAAGATTGGGAATTGATGATGTTACGTTCTTTGTTGGTAAGGTTCCGTGGGAAGATATTCCAAAATATTATAGAGCTGCTGATGTTTTTGCAACTGCTTCTACTAGTGAGACTCAGGGTTTAACTGTTATAGAAGCAATGGCTGCTTCAGTTGCACCAATATGTATTGATGATGAAAGTTTTAGAAATACAGTAATAGATGGACTTAATGGTCGTATTTTTAAAGATAAAGATGAATATGTTAATATCGTATTAGATTTATTTAAAGATAGAAAGACTCTTGCATCTTTACAAAAACAAGCTAGATTAAATGCTGAAATTCATAGTTCTAAATATTATGGAGAAAGAGCATTAGATGTTTATAAACATGCTATTGAACATAAAAAATATGATAATTATGGTATTATTGGTAAAATAGTTGAAAGAATAAGAGAAAGTAATAATACATATGAAAAGATACAAGAAAGAAAAATTAAACAAGAAACTAAAGATAGAATTAAACAAGAAAAATTAAAAGAAAAAGAAAAATTAATGAAATTGAAAGAAAAAGAGAAAGAGAAAAAAGAAAAGGAGAAAAAGAAAAATGAAACTCGTAGTTGGTAATCAAAAGACATATTTAAATAGAGATGGAGTTTTAGATTTTATAGAAAAAACAAAAAAAGGGAAATGCAATAATGTTGTGGTATGTCCTAGTTCAATATATATTGATATGTTTTTAGAAAAATCAAAGTTTTTAGTTGGAAGTCAAAATGTATCTGAAAAAGGTAATGGAGCTTCTACAGGAGAAATAAGTGCTGAACAACTTAATTCTTTAGGTGTATCATATTCAATTGTTGGACATTCAGAAAGAAGAGCTAATCAAAAAGAGACTGGTCCTATGTTTGTAAATAAGATTAATAATCTTTTTACTAATGATATTATTCCAATATTCTGTGTAGGTGAAACTAAAGAGGAAAAAGAAAAAGGAATTACAAAAGATATAGTTGGAAAACAGATAATGGAAGTATTTGATAATATTGATATTAATAATATTGAAAAGATTATTGTTGCATATGAACCAATTTGGTCTATAGGAACAGGGCTAATTCCTGTTAATGAAGATATTATTGATGTTACTAATTATATTAAAGATTTAGTACAAGATAAATATGATAAAAGAGTAGCTGTTCTGTATGGAGGAAGCGTTAATAAAGGTAATATTGATACTTTAAATACTATAGAAGTAGTAGATGGATATTTGATTGGTGGAGCTAGTGTAAAGCCTGAAGAGTTTCTATATATTATGGATAAATGTGAGTAATAAATACTCACTTTTTTTGTTATAATATTATTAAATAGGCGAGGATAATTATGGAAATTATTAAAGTACTTATTATTGATAGTAATATTGTTTTTATCAATGCTGTTAAAAAGTATTTTAATAATAAAAATATAATTATTAGCCATGAAGCATATGATGGAAAGAATGGCTTAGAAATTATAAGTACTAGATATGAAGAATTCGATATTATTTTAATGGATATAATTTTGCCTATTTTAGATGGAATAGAATTATTAGATAAAATTAATAAATTAAATATAAATAAGAAAATAATTATTGCTACTTCTTGTAATTCTGATAAAATGATTAGAACAGTATCAGAATATTCAATAGATTATTTTATTCTCAAACCATTTGATATGAAGTGTTTAGAAAATAAAATTATGAATTTATTTAATAAAAGTAATAGTAGAGTAATTGATATCTTACATTATAATAATCAGGTGTCTTTAACTAATATTTTACATGAATTGGGAGTTCCTTCTAATATAAAAGGTTATCAATATATTAAAGAAAGTATTCTATTATTATATGACAATCCTTGTTTAAAGAATGCGATAACTAAAGAGTTATATCCTAAAGTGGCATATATTTTTTCTACTACTATTTCGTGTGTAGAAAGGTCTATTAGACATGCAATTGATGTAAGTTGGAATAGAGGTAATTTAGAATTTATAGATGAAGTATTTGGACATAGTTTGGATATTGAAAAGTGTAAACCTACTAATTCAGAATTTTTAATAACTATTGCTGATTTGTTAATTATGAGGTATTATGATGATATAGAGGTGTGAGAGAAATGGCTGGTTTTTATGGAAGAAATGATTATTATGAAAAAGATCCTTTAGATGAAATTAGAGATAATTACGATTCTATGGATTCTGATGATGAACTTCATAGACTAGAAGATGGTTTTAATCAAGATGTGGTTGACGAAACTTCAATTACAGTTTGGCATTGTGAGTTAAGTGATCTTTTAGAAGAACTTGGTTTTCATTACGAAATTGATTTAGAAAAAGAGCCTAGAGATAGGATACTAAGATTATTTAATCATTATGATCCTTTATCAATTACATATGATGAAAATGGTGATTCAATGTATATTAATCCACTTCCTTACTATCATTTTGAAGGTGAAGATGATAAAAAAGGATTATTTGATTTAGGATATAAAATAGGAATTGGTGGTACTCTTGGAGAGTATTATAAATTTTTACCAATTATTGATTTTAGCCGTGGATATTGGCTAGGTTTGTTTAGACGTGGAATGGAAGAAAAAGATGATTCTATAGTTCAAAAAGTATCTAAAGAAATTGAATTATATGATCCAAGTATTGTTAAAGAAGAGATGTCTAGAATTATTTCATCATCTTATACTCCTCCAACAGACAATTTTGGTGTATATAAATAAGGCTTTTTTTAAAGCCTTTTTTCTTTTGTTCTTGTTTTTAAATAGTTTTATAACTATAATTATATTGTAAGAGAAGGGTGTGATTATGAGTAAAAGTTCATATACAAAATTTTGGTTTTTTGTTGTTCTCATTTTTGTATTTTTTATTGTGTCTAAAGTATCTATAAATAAGTATTCTAATAATGATGATGTTTATGTTTATTCTGATAGTATTTTTAGTATTATTACAAGTCCTGAGAATAAAGTATTAGAGGATACAATTAAAAAATATTTTGATGAAAAAGGCGTTGAAGTAGCAATAGAATATGCGGATAATTTGGAAATTGTTGATATCTTAAATAGTGGTATTAAATATGATGCAATATGGTCTTCAAATTCTATATGGCTTGATATGTTAGATTCATCTGTTGTTAAAACTAGTAATTTAAAATCTACTAGTATTACTCCAATTGTATTTGGTGTAAAAGAGTCTTTAGCTAGAGATTTAGGCTTAGTTGATAAGACAGTTTCAATGAATGATTTACTAAATTTAATTAAATCAGGAAAACTTAAATTTAGTATGGCAAATCCTATAATGACTAATAGTGGTGCTTCAGCATATTTAAATATTTTAACTACTTTAGCTGGTAATCCAGAAGTATTAAAATTAGATCATTTAAATAATGAGAGATTAAAAACTAATATTAAGAATTTCTTTGGAGGTCTTGAAAGAACTTCTGGCGATGAAGATTTCTTAGAGCAATCATTTATAGATGGTGATTATGATGCGGCATTTACTTATGAGTCATCTATTATAAGTATTAATAGAAAATTAGAAAATATGAATAAAGAAACATTGTATTTAATTTATCCAATAGATGGTGTTTCTATATCAGATTCTCCTTTAGTATTTATTAACAATGGAAATGAAGTAAAGAAAGAATTATTTTTAGATTTTCAAAATTATATATTAAGTGACTCTGGGCAGGATGAACTTGCAAGTTTAGGTAGACGTACTTGGTATGGAGGAGTTACTGATAATGCTGATAAAGAATTATTTAAGAAAGAATGGGGAATTGATACTACTAAGTATATTTCTTCTGTAAAATATCCAAGTAAGGAAGTTATTAAAGCTGCTTTGAATTTATATCAGATGGAATTAAGAAAACCAGTTCATGTTGTATTTTGTTTAGATTATTCTGGTAGTATGCAAGGTAATGGAATTAAATCACTAACTGATGCAATGGATTTTGTTTTTGGAAGTGGTGCAGAATCAAATTTAATTCAATTTTCTAGTTATGATAAAGTTACTTTAATTTTATTTAATTATGATGTGAGTGTATTTGGTCCTTATGTTGGAGATGAGAATGATTCAATTTTAAATGTGATTAGAATGAATAGCCCATCTGGGTCAACTGCTTTGTATCCTGCTGTAGAAGAGGCAATAAATATTTTAGATAATGAAGAAGGCGACTATAATTTATCTATTATTGTTATGACAGATGGTGCTGGAAATGTTGGTACATATTCTCAAACTTCTTCTGCTTATAGAAGAGTGAATAAAGATATACCAATATATTCGATAACATTTGCTCAGGCAGAAAAAAGTCAATTGGATCTTCTTGCTGAGTTAAGTAATGGAAAAGTTTTTGATGGTAGAGTTGATTTAGTTAAGGCATTTAAGACAGTTAGAGGATATAACTAGGTGATTGTATGAAAAATAAAGAGGTTATATCTGGCGTTATTGGTGCAGGATTTTTTGCAATAGGATATTTAGGTTTGTCAGTTGCAATTCTTCCTTCTCTAGCGTTAGGTGCTGGTGCTTATGTAGCTTCAGAATTAGTAATGGGAAATAAGAAAAAGAAACAAATTAATATAGAGAAGCTACCACTTGATAGGAAAATAAAACTTGCTAAAGATTCTAATAAGCATATAAATGATATGATTAAGGAAATAGAAGATCCTACAGTTGTAAATCATTTAAAAGATATAAATGTTACTACTTCTAAAATAATTAGAACTATTGAAAAGAATCAGTTAAATAATAAAACATCAAACAAATTTCTAGATTATTATTTGCCTGTTTGTGTTAATATAATAGATAGGTATGATGAAATAGAGAATCAAGATTTGACATCTAAAGATAGTAAGAAATTTATGGATAATAGTGCTAAAATGGTAGAAGAGACAGCAGTAGCTTTTAAGAAACTTTTAAATAGTTTATATCAAAATGATATAGAAAATAATGAAGCAGAAATGAAAGTATATAATCAAATGTTAAAGTCTGATGGTTATAATTCAGCTGAAATTGAAATGAAAGATGGTGATGATTATGAATAAGAAACAATTGCTAGGAATAGGTCTTTTTGTACTTTTGGTTGGAGTTATTCTATGTATAAGCTTTTTTTCGGGAAAGGGACCTTTATCAAATAGAAACCTTACTACAATCTATGTTGCAACTGGTGGAGGAAAAGAAGATTTTATAAATGATGAAGATGTTCAAAAAATATTAAGAGAAAAGTACAAATTGGATGTTGTATATGATTCATGGAGTAATGGTAAAACAGTATTGTGGCCACTTATAAGAGAAAGAGTTGGGCAAGGAGATAAAGATATTGCATTAAGAATTTCTAATGGAGAATCATTCTCAATTAATTCTCCTGGCGTAACTAAATATGATGCTTTGTTTACTTCAGATCAAAGATTCTATGATTACTATAAAACATTTCCAAATAAAGAAGCTGGAGAGGCAGATAGGTATACTGTTCTAGATGGAGGATTGACTCTTAATACTCCAATTGTTATTTATAGTTGGGGGCCAATTGTTGATGTTTTCATCAAAGAAGGTATTGTAACAGAACAAGATGGTGTGTACTACATCACAAATATGAATAAATTAATGGATTATATTTTGACAGAAAAAGAATGGACTGAATTAGGATTAAATCTATATGGATCAATTAATATAGGTTCAACTGATCCAGTTACATCTTCTCCTGGTGCTACATACTATGGTATATTGTTGTCTATCCTTTCTGGTGGTAAAATTACTATGGATAATATTAATGATAATTTACCTAAACTAAAAGCTTTCTATGAAAAGTCTGGTTATATGAATAATACACCAGCTGACTTGTTTGAAAGATATTTAAAAACAGGTATGGGTGGAAATGCAATGATAGTTGATTATGAAAAGAGTATAATAGATTTTGCTAATTCTAATCCACGTGGATTTGAACAAGTAAAAGATAGTATTAGAATTTTATATCCAGAGCCAACAAGTTGGAATAGTCACTGCTTTGCAGCATTTACAGAAAATGGTAAACTATTATTAGAGGCATATAATGATCCTGAGATTCAAAAAATAGCTTGGGAGAAATATGGTTTTAGAACAGGTATTACTGGTGGAACTTATGATGTTGATAAAATTGGTTTGGCTGTTCCGAAAGAAATTACTAGTACAGTACCATCTTTGAAGATGGATACATATGATGTTTTAGTTAATTATTTGAAAGGAGAATAATTTATGGAATTAAAAGTTGAAAAATTAGAACAAAAAGAATTAGAAAAATTGGCAGATGTTAAAGGAGCTGTAAGTGATGAGAAGATAGAATCTTCTTTGAACTATGATTCATTAAGTAAAGAAGAAAAGGATGCAATTAATAAATTTAATAAAGAGATTGATGTAAATGATCAAACTCAAATAATCCAATTTGGTAATGCTGCTCAAGATAAAATTTCTAAATTTAGTGATTCAGTTTTAGAAAAAGTTAGAACTAAAGATATTGGTGAAACAGGAGAACTACTTAGTAGTTTAGTTTCTGAAATCAAATCTTTTGATAGAGCAGTTGACGATTCACAAAAGCTATCTTTTTTTGAAAGACTTTTCTCTTCAGCTAAAAAGAAGTTTGATAAGTTAGTTGCTAAATATAATAAAATTGAAAATAATATTTCTACAATTGAAGATGGACTTGAAAAAGATAAACTTGTAATGTTAAAAGATATTAATATGTATGATACTATGTATCAAAAAAATCTAGAATATTTTAAAGAGATATCCTTATACATTATTGCAGGTGAAAAGAAGTTAGAAGAATTAAGAGAGAAAGATTTAGTTGAATTAAAGAAACAAGCTGAAAAGACAAAAGATCAACTTGATGTACAAAAAGTACGTGATTTAGAAAATGTAATAAATCGCTTTGAAAAGAAGTTATATGATTTAAAAACTACAAGAGTAATTTCACTACAAATGGCTCCTCAAATTAGATTATTACAAAATAATGATGCTGAATTAGTTGAAAAGATCCAAAGTTCAATTACTAATACTATTCCATTATGGAAGAATCAAATGGTACTTGCTTTAGGAATTAATAATGCTAATACTGCATTAAGACATCAACAAGAAGTATCTAAACTTACTAATGAAATGTTAGTAAAGAATAGTGAAACTTTGAAGCAAGGATCTGTTAAGATTGCTGAAGAAAGTGAAAAAGCAATTGTTGACATTGAAACTCTTAAGAAAACAAACCAAAACCTTATCGAAACTTTGGATAAAGTTATAGAAGTTCATGAACAAGGTAGAATTAAACGTCAAGAGTCTGAAAAAGAACTTGAAAACATTGAAAAAGAATTAAGAGATAAAATGCTTGAAATAAAAGTTAAAGATGAAGAAAAATAATCCAGTTTATCTGGATTTTTTCATGTTATAATTATGTATATGTGTTAAAAGATTGAGGTATTGATATGAATGGTAGTTTAAGTACAATGTATGATGATTTTTTTGGATCTAGTTTATTAAGTGAACAGGAGAGTAAGAAAGTAGAGCAAGTAAGTGAGATAGATATTGATTCTTTATTGTTGGATGATGAATCAAAAAATTTATTAAAGAAAATAGTTAAATATGTTAATGATTATAAAGAATCAAAAGTTAATAATTATATTACTTTTAATATTATTTTAAATTGTAATAATAAAGAAACAATTGAAAAAATTGTAAATGTCTTTACTAATATTTCTTCTAATTATCTAAAAAATTCGTCAGTAAGTGATTTTTCTATGTTTAGTTTAAATAGCAGTTTTTCTATTGATACTTTATATAAAAATGGAATTATTAATATTACTGATTTAAAGGCTTTTCAAATGAAGGAATTACAAGATAGGAGTTTATTTATACATGAATTAAAAAAGAACTTAAATGATAAAAGTATTACTATTATTTCTGATTCTAAAGAGAATATTGATAATTTTTTATATAATGATAATGAATTAAAGGATAATTATTTCCTTTTTGAATTAAATGGAATTAATCCTGATATTCAAGATGTATATAATGAGATTCTTGAAAAAGTTAATGTTGAAGATGGTTTGAAAGTTAAACTTTTAGATTATATTAGTGAAACTTATGGTAAAAATGGTAATGATTATGTTATCTATAGAGATAAGTTAATTAACTATGTTTCATTTAATAATTCGGTTCCTTCTATTAATAAAACTAAAACTAATGAAGAAATCTTTAAAGAACTTAATGAACTTGTTGGACTTAAAGATGTTAAAGATGCATTATTTGATTTGGTTAATTTGATTACACTTAAGTCTAAAACGAAAGATACTCTTAAGATAAAAGATATTAATTTACATATGGTTTTCTTGGGTAATCCAGGTACTGGTAAGACTACAGTTGCAAGATTATTATCAGGAATTTTGTTTAATTTAGGATATATTAAAGAAGATAAATTAATTGAAGTTTCTTCTAAAGATTTAGTAGCAGAATATGTTGGACAAACTGCTCCGAAAACAAATGCTGTTTTAGAGAAAGCTAAGGGAGGAATTTTATTTATTGATGAAGCATATGCCTTAGCAAGTGATGGAAATAGTTCTTATAATGATGAAGCAATTGCAACTCTTATAAAAGGAATGGAAGATTATAGAGATGAACTTGTTGTAATTTTTGCTGGTTATACGAAAGAGATGCAAAAGTTTTTAGATTCTAATTCTGGTATTGTTTCTCGTGTTGGGTATACTTTAAACTTTAAAGATTATACTGTAGATGAGTTACTAGAGATTTTTAAAGGAATGGTTATTAAGGGAGGATTTAATATTACTGATGATGCTTTAGAGAAAGCTAAATTATTAATTAGCGATAGTATTGGTACTAAGAATTTCGGTAATGCAAGATTTGTTAGAAATATGTATGAAAAGACAATTGTTAAACATGCTACTAATACTAAAGATAAAAAGAGAAAAGATGTACTTATTACAATTAGTTCAGATGATGTTAATATAGATAATTTAATAAAAGAATAAGCACTTTAAATAAGTGCTTTTTTATTTGTCTTCTTGACTATTTTTTTTGTTAAATATATAATATAAATTAAGAAAAATGATATTGGAGGTCACTTTATGGAGCGTAAAATAGTTAAATTCTTAGAAAAATGGAAGTATGACTCAAATAGAAAACCTTTAGTTGTTTATGGTGGTAAACAAGTAGGTAAGACTTATACTGTTTTGAAGTTTGGTGAAGATAATTATAAGAATGTTGTATATATAGATGCAAATAATAATAAAGATCTTTCTACTACTTTAAAAAAGCAAAATACTATTGATGGTATTGTTGCTAAATTAAGTGATTTAACATGTCAGGAAATATATAAGAATGATACTTTAGTTGTTATAGATAATCTTAATGATGTTGAAATTGTTAATACTTTAAAAACTATTGGTAGATTTAAGAATGAATATCATTTTATTTTAGTTACATCTTTAAGAGATAATTTACAAAAGTTTAAAGGTGAGGAACTTCAGTTTAAATCAATGCTTCCAATGGATTTTGAAGAATATTTAACTGCAATAGGAAAAGAAGAATTAGTAGAGTTTATAAAAAACTCATTTAAAAATAATGTTAAGATGCCTTTTCATAAAGTTGCTATGGATTATTTCGATTCTTATGTAATTACTGGTGGTATGCCAGAAGCTGTTGAGCAATCAATAAAAGATAAAAATATTTTATTATTGAATTCAGTTTTTGATAAGATAATTGATTCTTATAAGAAAGAAATTTCGCTTCAAGAAAATCTTATTGATATATATAGATGCAATGAGGTGTATAATAGTATTTCGGAACAGCTTACAAAAGCAAATAAGAAATTTCAGTATGGATTAATAAAAGATGGTGGAAGAAGTAAAGAATATGATAATAGTTTAACATTTTTACATAATAATGGATTTATTTATAAATGTTATAAGTTACAAGAAATAAAATCACCTATTAGTAATTTTAAAGATAAAGATAATTTTAAAGTATATATGAATGATACTGGATTATTGTATAAGAAGTTAAATATTAATAGAGATATTTTTTGTAATAATCCTTTATATAAATCTGTTCTTTATGAAAATAGTGTAGCTATTTCTTTAGCTAGTAGTGGTTATAGCTTGTTCTATTATCAATCACTAGGTAAAGCTTTTATTGATTTTGTTATTCAAACTAGAACAGGTAATATTGTTCCAATTGAACTTGTTCCATTTAATAAAACTAAGTCAAAAGCTTTATCTGTTTATATGAGTAAGTTTAATCCTCCTGAGGCAATTAGAATTACTCAAGATAATTTTTGTATAAAAAAAGGAATAAGATATATTCCTATGTATGCAGCTTTTTGTTTAAGTGAGCTAGTTTAGAAGGAGAGTATAATGAAAAAATTAGTATTATGTATTTTAGATGGATGTGGAGTTAGAGATAATCCAGATGGTAATGCATTTAAGAATGCAAATAAACCAACTTTTGATATGTTAATGAGTAAATATCCACATTCTATTTTGCAAGCAAGTGGTAAAGCAGTTGGGCTTCCTGAAGGACAAATGGGTACTAGTGAAGTAGGACATATGAATCTTGGAAGTGGAAGAGTTGCTCTTCAACCATTACAAGCTATTACTGAAGCTATAGAAGATGGATCAATAAATAATAATGAAGAAATAAAAAAAGTGTTTGATCATGTTAAAAAGAATAAATCTAATCTTCACTTTATGGGATTGTTATCAGATGGTGGAGTTCATTCACATATAAATCATCTTTTAGGTTTCATTGATATGTGTAAGAAAAATAAAATTACAAATGTTTATTTTGACTTATTTATGGATGGAAGAGATACTTATGAAAAGAGTGCTCTTAAATACTTAGATATGCTTAATGATAAAATTAAGGAAGTTGGATTTGGTAAGATTTCTACTATTTCTGGAAGATATTATGGAATGGATAGAGATGATAATTATGATAGATTAAAATTATCTTATGATGCTATTGTATATGGTGAAGGTCCTAAATATAAGTCTTATAAAGATTTAGTAGATGAAAATTATAAAAATGGTAAATTTGATGAATTCTTAATTCCTGGTTTAATTGATAATTGTCCTTTAAATGATAATGATGGAGTTATAACATTCAATTTTAGAAAAGATAGATTAAGAGAATTATTTACTTGTTTTACTAATGTTCCTTTCGTTAAAGAAAAAGCTGAAGAAAAGAATCTAAAATTGAAAGAATTTAAAAATTTAAAAGTATTAACAATGTTTCCAGTAGTAGATTCTGTTAAAGCACCTCATGCATTTAATGATTTAGATATGAAAAATATTCTTGTAGATTATTTTCATGAAAATCATATAAGTCAATTAAGAATTGCTGAAACAGAAAAGTTTGCACATGTTACTTTCTTCTTCGATGGTGGAAGAGAAGTAGATTATCCTGATATGAAGAAGATATTAATTCCTTCTCCAAAGGTAGCTACATATGATCTTCAGCCAGAAATGAGTGCTTATATAGTTACTGATAAATTTTTGGAAGAAGTAGGAAATTTTGATGTAACTATCATGAATTATGCAAACGGAGATATGGTAGGTCATACAGGAAATTATGATGCTGCTAAGGAAGCAGTTGAAGATATCGATAAATGCCTTGAAAAAGTATATAACAAAGTAGTTAATGAACTTGGTGGAACATTAATTATTATTGCTGACCATGGAAATTGTGATATGATGTGGGATGAAAATCATAATCCTGTTACTAGTCATACTACTTTCCCAGTTCCTTGTATAGTTACACAAGAAGGTATTGAATTAAAAGATGGAAAATTAGCAGATATTGCACCAACAATGTTACATATTTTAGGACTTCCAATTCCAGAAGAAATGAATGGTGAATGTTTAATTAAATAAAAAAGAATACTTAAGTATTCTTTTTCTTTATCCTAATAGTCCACCAATTTTACCAGCTAAACCAGAATTATCTAAATTTAGTTTTGCTTTTACAGCTTCTACTACACCATTTATTTGATCATCTGGTAAGTCTACTCCAATAATTCCTTCTACTGTTTTAACTGGGTCCTTTTGGAATCCTTCTAATAATTTAGGATCACTTTTAACTTTATTAATTACTTCTTCTACTTTTTCTTTCATATTTACACCTCATATATATTTTATAATATTTATTTCTTTTAATAAAGAGAAAACTATTTTATAATTTAATTGATAAAGTAGGAGTGATTATATGAATTTGAATCAAGAAAATATTAATTCTTTTTTAAATAAGTATATTAGTTTTGTTGATGAGTTAAGTAATGAGTATAAATATGAAGCTAATATTAGACACTTACTATATGTTATTGTTCCTGCTTTCATATATAAATATGGTGTTAATAGTGAATCATCAATAATGAATTGTTTTAAAGAGATTAAAATATATATAAATGGTACATATGATAAAAATGTTACTGCAACTTTTAGTAGATATTTAAAAAAGAATAAAGATGGATATTATACAGAAAAGTTTGTTGTTATTAATAATTATTCATCATCATCTTTGCCTGAACTAATAGATAATATAGTTCATGAGTTTAATCATGCAATTAATTCTATTAATAATGAAATTTTTTATGATGATAATAATATTTTTGTTAGAACTGGTTTATGTACTTTAATATATGATAAAAGTACTATGAGTTTTTTAAGAAAATCTAATGAAAATTGTTTGGAAGAAATATTGAATACTTCTGAGACAGAAGAAATAATTGATATTATTAATTCTTTTGGAAAATATAGTATAGAAAATATAGAACTTGCTAATATGTTATATGCTTTAAATGGTGAATTGGGTGGAAAAAGTTATGAATCTGATGCTTATGCCTATCAAAAGTATATTTGTTCAAACTTAATTAATAATAAGACTTTTACTCCTACAATTAAAAATTTGAGATTTAAGGGATTTATTTCAGATATTCCTAATTTATTTGATGATGTTATAGGTGAAAAAGGAAGTTATGATAAACTTAATAAAGCATTGACAGATATGCATACTTTAATTATTAAGTATGAAAAGAGTAGTATGTTCAAAAAGTTTATTTTGAATAAGATTAGAGATAAAGCTAGTTATGTTACTAAATTAATAAATGAGTATGATCAAAAATGTATATTTAGATAAAAAGACTTTTCAAGTCTTTTTTTATGCTTTAATATAATATTTACAATATTTTACTTACCTGTGGTATAATTATATATATAACTTTTTTTGTGGTTATGTTAGGAGTGTAATATGGACAAAATATATTCGAAATTTTTAGATGACTGCAATAATATAGAGGATTATTATGAGAAGCTTGTTGATTTAACAAAGAATCATAATTTTGTTGGTTCCACTAACGAATGGATTATTGACAATTTCTATTTAGTTGTAGAACAAAGAAATTCGATAAAAAGAACGTTTAAAAATAAAAGAAAGATTAAAGAAATGCTAAATGTTAACGAAGATATGTTTGGCATTCTTAGAGAGATATTTGAAAAGCATAATTATGGAGTTGATAAAAGAATACTTATTAAAGAGTTAAATAATTATCAAACAAAAAATAATTTATATTTTTCATATAATACTATAGAAGTAATACCAATATTAACTGCTATGCTTCTTATAGATGAACTTAATAAATTATGTATAAAAAGAGAAGGAAAACTTGATGATTTAAAAAAGGTAAATTCTCTTATTGCTAAGCTTGATAGTGATAGACTTAATAATCCTGATTTGGATTTTACTAAGTATGTTAAGATAGATTCTTATATTCTTGAGCATCCTTATTATTTATATAATTTAAATGCAAATTTAAAAGAGTTTGGAGAAGCATCTAATGATGTATTTGAGAAGCTTAATAAATATTTGGAAGATAATAATGTTGATTTAAAAGAAGTAATTAATAATGAACATCTATCTAGTATTAATGATGATTTACTTGTTTCTAATTTATTTAATAATTTAAGAACGGTATCTAGATTAAAATATGATGATTTATGTAATAAGTTAAGTAGAACAGAGAAACTATTATTAACAGATTCTGTTTATAAAAATATGACTTCTGAATCTAAAAACTTATATCGTAAACAAATAGTTAAGAATACTAAGAAAATAGACGAATATAAGTATGTATATAATATTATTGAAAAGGTAAGAGATAATAATAAAGAAATCTCTGATTATATATTTAAAAAGAGAAATATAAATAGAACATTTATATGTTATATTTCTTTAATACTAATATTTACTAGTATCATTTCATTCTTTGTTTCTGGTTTCTTATTAGATTTTAGAATATTAGCATTTATTTTATTGTTTATTCCTGTTAGTGAAGTTGTAACACAAGTTATCAATAAGATATTTATGTTTTTTCATAAACCTAGGTCTTTACCTAAGTTAGATTTTTCTAAAGGAATTCCTCGTGAATATTCAACTATGGTAGTTATTCCTACAATTGTTAAGAATACAAAGAAAATTGATGATATGTTCTTACAATTAGAAAAATATTATTTATCTAATAGAACACCTAATTTGTATTTTTCATTATTGGGAGATTGTGCTGAATCTAATACAAGAGATTGTGATTATGATGAAGAGGTTGCTAGTTATGGAATTAAGAAGGCAGAAGAACTTAATGAAAAATATGGAAAAGAATTATTTTTCTATATGTATCGTAGAAGATGTTTCTCTGAATCTGAAGGAAAGTTTTTAGGTTATGAAAGAAAACGTGGAGCTTTGATGCATTTTAATAGACTTCTTCTTGGTAAATTAACTGATAAAGAAAAAGAGAAGTATGTTTATATTGAAACAATTAGTAAGCTTAAGGTTCCAATTAAATATGTTATTACTTTGGATGCAGATACTGAATTGGTTTTAAATACTGCACAAAGTCTAGTTGGGCTTATGGCTCATCCATCTAATACACCAGTTCTAAATAAAACAAAGGATAAAGTTATTAGTGGATATGCTTTAATACAACCTAGAGTAAGCGTTGATGTTGAATCAACAAATAAATCTACTTATTCTCAGTTAGTTGCTGGTATAGGTGGTTTTGATATTTATTCATCAATTATTCCTAACTTTTATCAAGATGTTTTTGAAGAGGGAAGTTTTGTTGGAAAAGGAATATATGATTTACAAGTTTTTGAAACTGTAATTGGTGAGAAATTCCCAGAAAATTTGATATTAAGCCATGACTTACTTGAAGGTAACTATGTTAGATGTGGTTATGCATCTGATATAGAATTAATAGATGATTTTCCTTCTTCATTCTTAGTAGATATGTCTCGTCAACATAGATGGACAAGAGGAGATATTCAAATACTTGGATGGTTAAAGAAGAAGATAAAAGGTAAAAGTGGATTAAAAGTTAAGAATCCTTTAAATGGAGTAGAAAAATATAAGATATTTGATAACTTAAGAAGAATTCTTAAAGAACCAAGTTTATTATTACTAACAATGTTATCGTTTATATGTGGTAATCCATTGTTTACTTTAATTACTTCAGTAGTAGTAATCTTCTTACCAATGGTATTCTATTTAAAAGAAATATTAAATATTCAAAAGAGAACAATTTCGTATTATAAGTATTATGAATCTTTGATGCATGGTACTAGTGCTCTTATTGCAAGGGTGTTTATAGATTTTATTACAATGCCTTATGTTGCATATATGCATTTAAATGCAATGTGTAAATCATTATATAGAATGTTTATAAGCCATAAAAATTTACTTAACTGGGTAACTGCAGAAGATGCTGCTAAGACAATAAATAATAAATTGACTACTTATCTAAAAGTATTTAAACCAAATTATGTTTATGCTTTAATTCTTATAGTTCTTATGATAATTTTCCCAAGTTATTGGATTGTTGGATTAATTCTAGTTATTTGTAGTTTAATTGCACCATTTATTTTATGGAAAGTTAGTCGTGAGAGAAAACGTGTTGTACCATTAAGTAAGAAGAGCGATGAAGATTTACTTGATATTGCAAGAAATACATGGCAATTCTTTAATACTTTATTAACTGAAGAATATCATTATTTAATACCTGATAATTATCAATTAAATAGGGATAATAAAGTTGATCCTAAAACATCTCCTACTGATATAGGAATGTCTATTACTTCAATTATTTCTGCTAATGAATTAGGATTTATTGGAGAAGATAAGACGTTTGATCTGTTAGAGAATGTTATTAATACGATTGAAAATCTTGAGAAGTGGAATGGATTTATTTATAACTGGTATAATATTAAAACACTAAAGAAAATTATGCCTTATGATATTTCTTCTGTAGATAATGGTAATTTGGCTGCATGTTATATTGTTGCTAAAGAGTTTTGCAGAGCTCATGATAAAGTTAAATTAGCTTTAAGAATTGAATATCTATTGAATCAAATGGATTTTTCAAGATTATATACAGATAAAGATGTATTTAGTATTGCTTATGATTGTACTGAAGATAGATTATCACCATATAACTATAATAAGTTTGCTAGTGAAAGTAGAATATTAAGTTTTGTTGCAATTGCTAAGGGTGATGTTTCTTCTAAACACTGGTTATGTCTTGATAAGTCACTTACTAGATATAAAAGATATAAGGGTCTTACTTCTTGGTCAGGTACTTCTTTTGAGTATTTTATGCCTGAAATATTTATGAATAGTTATCCTAATACATTATTGGATGAAAGCTATTTCTTCTCTATTTATTGTCAAAGAGAATATATGAAGGATGTAGATAAAGATATGCCTTGGGGTATTTCTGAATCTGCTTATGGAGAGTTTGACGATGGACTTAATTATAAATATAAAGCATTTTCAACTCCATACTTGAAAGTTCAAGAAGATAAAAAACAAAGAATTGTTATAGCACCATATGCATCAATCCTAGCATTATCTAATCAACCTCAAACTGTATATTCAAATATAAATAATTTAAAGAAATTAGGATTATATGGTGATTGGGGATTCTATGAATCTTATGACTATGATGAAAAAGAAGTTGTACAAGCATATTTTTCTCACCATCAAGGAATGATTTTAGCAAGTCTATGTAATTATTTAAAAGATAATAAGCTTAGAAATTATTTCCATAATGATGTTGGTGTTAAGTCTGTTGAAATTCTATTAAAAGAAAAAGTTCAATTCAACCCATTAATAGACTTAAAGATATATGGTTACAAGAAATATCATTATGAAAAAGAAGTTGTTGAAAATGATATTAGAGCATTTAACTATATGTCAGATATACCAGAAGTATCAGTTTTATCTAATAATGACTATATGTTATTGATGAACGATCGTGGTAATGGATTTAGTAGATATAAAGAGATTCAATTAAATAGATATAGAAAAATTACTGAACAAGATTATGGAATGTTTATCTATATTAAAGATATGACAAGTCAAAAGTTCTGGTCTAATACATATTCTCCAACTTATGTTAAACCAGATAGGTATAATGTTGTTTTTGCAAGTGATAGAATTACTTTTATTAGACAAGATGAAAATATAACTACTAAAACAGAAATTATTGTTGCAAAAGAAAGTAATACAGAAATTAGAAGAATTACATTTAAGAATAATTCTAATGAAGATAGGTATTTAGAATTAACTACATATAATGAACCAATAATTTCTCATAATATTGAAGATATTACACATAGAACATTTAGAAACTTATTTATTAGTAGTGAATATGATAAAGATCATGAAAGTGTTATTATGTGTAGACGTAATAATAATAAAAAATCATCTGAGTATTATGTTAATAGATTATTAATTGAAGATGATATTCATAATATTAGTTATGAAACAGAAAGAGTTAATTTTGTTGGTAGAAATAGAAATATTGATAAACCACTTGCTATGGAATCTAAACTTACTAATACAGTAGGTACAAATATAGATCCAATTATAAGTTTAAGATCTAATATTGTTATTCCAAGTGGAAAAGAAAAAATTGTATATTTTATAGCAGGTTATAGTAAATCAAAAGAAACTATAAATGAAATGCTAGATTTATACGATAGTTATTCTAAGATTAATACAGCATTTGAATATGCAACACTTGCTAACAATATTAATACAAAAGTATTAGGTGTCAGTGGACCTGATATGAGAAATTATAATATGATGCTTAATTACTTATATCAAACTAGTAGACATTTCATTAATCCAGAAAGAAAAGATATTCTTACTAAGAATAGTATGAATCAAACTAATTTATGGAAATATGGTATTACTGGGGATTATCCAATAATATTAGTAGAAATATATGAAAGTGAATCTATTAACTTAGTAAAAGAAGTTATTAAAGCTTATGAATTTTATAAGACTCGTTCTATATTTATAGATGTAGTAGTTGTTAATAGAGAAAGTGATGAGTATAAACCAATTGTTAAACGTGAAATAGAAAAAGAAATGTATAGAATGAATGCATTATATGATTTCTATTCTACACCTGGAAGAATCTATGTTCTTGATGGTGATGATGTTAACTATTCTGAAGACGTTTTATTAAATATGGTTGCAAGATTAAGATTTGATACTAGAAAATGTGCTTCTCTTACAGAAAGTGTTCAACTATTACAAAAAGAAAATAAGATGATTGATTATGATGCTATTAAGTATCGTGAAGTTATAGAGTCAAAAGATGGAGAAGAACTTAAATTCTTTAATGAGTATGGAGGATTTAATAATACTTTAGATGAATATGAAATTGTTAAATCAAATACTCCTACTCCATGGTGTAATGTTATTGCAAATGATAAGTTTGGAACGATAGTTACTAATGATGAATGTGGATTTACTTATGCTTATAATAGTCAGATGTTTAAGATTACTTCTTGGACAAATGATATTGTTTTAAGTGATAAGTCAGAAGGAATTGAAGTTGATAATGAACGTGTTAATGTAACAAAATGTACTCATGGATTTGGATATTCTAAATATTTACATAATACAAAAGATTATTCTTTTGAGACTACTCATTTTGTTGCAAAAGACGACACTATTAAGTTCTATAAAGTACATTTTGTTAATAAATCTAACAAAGATAGAAAGTTTAAATTAAGATTTTGGATTAATCCTACGTTTGGTCCAAATGAAGAGAAGTCTAGTAGATATTTATTATCAGATTATTATGAAGCAATGAATGCAGTATTAATTAGAAATGTTTATAATACTAATTTCTCACACATTACAGCATTCTTAACTTCTACTATTCCTTTAAGTGGATGGCAAATAGATTTAATATTATATAAGTCTATTGAAATTGAACTTGATTTAAAAGCAGCTGAAGAAAAAGATTTTTCATTTATGTTAGGTACTGAGATAGGAAATGAAAATGTTAGTGCTTTAATAAGTAAATTTAATTCTAATGAAAAAATTGAAGCAGAATTTAAATCAGTTAAAGAATATTGGAAGAATAGATTGTCAGTATTTAAGATTAAAACTCCTGATGAATCATTTGATGCAGTAATGAATGGTTGGTATTTATATCAAACTATTGCATCAAGAATTAATGCTAAAGCTGGATTCTATCAGGTAGGTGGAGCTTTTGGATATAGAGACCAATTACAAGATTGTACTAATATTTGTATGGTTGAACCTGAAGTTACTAGAAGACAGATTATTAGTAATGCTAAACATCAGTTTGTTGAAGGAGACGTTCTTCACTGGTGGCATGAGTTTATAAGACTTGGATTAAGAAGTAGATATAAAGATGATTTCTTATGGCTAGTTTATGCTACTATTAGATATGTAACTATTTCTGGTGATTATAAGATATTAGATGAACCAATAGAATTTGTTGATGGACAACAATTAGGTAAAAATGAAGCTGAACGTGGTATTAATTATGCTTATACTAATACTAAGAAAAGTTTATATGAACACTGCTTGTTAGCTATAAATAAATCATTTAGTGAATTTGGTGACAATGGATTACCACTTATGGGTGGTGGAGATTGGAACGATGGAATGAACAAAGTTGGTATTGAAGGAAAAGGTACTAGTGTATGGCTTGGATTCTTCTTATATTACATTGTTAAGTCTTTCTTACCAATTGCTAAAAAGTATAAAAATTTAGATACAAAAGATTATGATAACAAGTTAAAGGATTTAAAGAATTCACTTAATACTGTTTCTTGGGATGGAGATTATTATTTAAGAGCATTCTTCGATAATGGAAATGTTTTAGGTTCTAGATCAAATGAAGAATGTAAGATAGATTTAATAAGTCAAAGTTTCTCAATTCTTTCTGAAGTAATTAATAAAGATAGAATAGATTCTGTTATTAAATCTGTAGAAGATAATCTTGTAGATAGAAACTTAAAAGTAATTAAGTTATTAGACCCAGGATTTAAGAATTCGAGAGATAATCCAGGATATATTATGGATTATCCGATTGGAATAAGAGAAAATGGTGGTCAATATACACATGCAGTATCTTGGTATATAATGGCTCTTATTAAATTAGGCGATAGAGATAAAGCTTATGAGTATTATCAAATGATTAATCCAGTTAATCGTTCATTAACTAAGAAAGATGTGCAAAGATATTGTGTAGAACCATATGTTATAGTTGGTGATATTTATACTAATCCATATTATCCAGCAAGAGGTGGATGGACTTGGTATACTGGTAGTGCAGGTTGGTTCTATAATATAGGTCTTACTGAAATCTTAGGATTGAAGAAAGAAGGAAATACATTAAGAATTAAGCCTTCTGTTCCAAGTAGTTGGAAATCATTTGAAATAGAGTATAGATATATCGATACAATTTATAAGATTAAGGTCAACTTGAAAACTAAGAATGAAGGTATGATAGTTGATGGAGATAAAATTAATAGAGACTATGTAACACTTAAGAATGACAAGAGAATACATGCTGTAGTAGTCAATGGAGGTACAGATGATTAATTTTGATTTTCATAAATATGTTAGTAGTTATGTAAAAAAAGAAGATAAAGTTGAGTACTTAGATAAAGCTAGAGAGATTAAATCTAGATTTGTTGAAGGAGATTTAAAGTATTGGAATAAATTAGATACATTTATTTCAAGTCAAGAGTTAAAAAAACTTGTCAATATGACTGATTATATTAGATCTAATTGTAATGTATTTGTAGTTATAGGAATTGGAGGCTCTTACATGGGAAGTAAGGCTGTTATAGAAGCCTTATCTCCTATGTATGATAGAAAAGGTCCAGAAATTATATTCTTAGGTACTAATTTATGTAGTGAAGAATATTATGAAACACTTAATTATATAAAAGATAAAGAAGTAATAGTTAATGTTATTTCTAAATCTGGTACTACATTAGAACCTTCTATTGCCTTTTCATTAGTTATGGACTTAATGAAAGAAAAGTATTCTGAAACTGAATTAAAGAATAGAATTATTATTACAACTGATCCGGAAAAAGGAGATTTAAGAGAGTTAGCTAATGAAAAAGGTTATGTTACATTTACTGTTCCACCAAAAGTAGGTGGAAGGTTCTCTTGTTTAACTGCTGTTGGTCTTTTACCAATTGCTGTTTCAGGAGTTAATATAATTAAATTAATTGAAGGTGCAAGACTTTCTTATGAAAGAATAGATAGAGCAATTGAATATGCTGTTATTAGAGATGTCTTATATAAGAAAGGTAAATTTATTGAATCGTTTACAGTATATAATCCAAAGCTATATTATTTTACTGAATGGTTAAAACAATTATTTGCTGAAACTCAAGGAAAAGACAAAAAAGGTGTTTTACCTATTTCATGTGTTAATACTAGAGATTTACATTCTTTAGGACAATTTTTACAAGAAGGACATGATATTATTTTTGAAACCGTTATTGGTGTTGATAAAGATAAAATGGTTACTCTTGATAAATATGATATGGAATTAAATAGTATTAATAAGATTGCATTAGATAAAGTTGGATTAGCACATTATAATGGATATACACCATCAAATATAATTACTATTGATGAAAAAAATGAAGGAACAATTGGAGAATTAATTCATTTCTTTATTCTTTCATCTATTGTTGGTGCATTGCTAATTGATGTTAATCCATTTGATCAACCAGGTGTTCAAGAATATAAAAAATTAATAAATGAGGAGTTAGAGTAATATGGAAGTTGTTTATGTTATCATTATAGTTTTATTTATATTATTATGTATGTTGCCAGGATGTATTGTTCAAGTTAATGAGTATGAAAGAGGAGTATTATTTTCTAGAGGAAAATTTAAAAGAGTTTTAAAACCTGGATGGAATTTTGTATTACCTATTTTTCAAAGTTATAAAAAAGTGGATATAAGAACAAAAGCAGATGATGTTCCTGCTCAGGAAGCAATTACAAAAGACAATGTATCTGTTAAAATAAATGCAGTTTTATATTACAAAATATTTGATGCTTCAAAAGCAATTCTTGAAGTAGAAAACTATTATTATGCTACTGGACAACTTGCTCAAACAACTATGCGTAATGCAGTTGGTAGTGTTACTCTTGATGAATTATTAGGAGAAAGAGAAAAGATTTCAGAAGAGATTTGTAGAATAATAGATCAGTTAACAGATCCTTGGGGAATAAAAGTAGAAAATGTTGAGTTAAAAGATATTTCTTTACCTGATGAAATGCAAAGAGTTATTGCTAAAGTTGCAGAAGCAGAAAGAGAAAAAGCTGCAGTTATTACTAAAGCAGCAGGAGAAGTTGAAGCATCTAAAAATTTAGCAGAAGCCGCTAATAATATGTATAAAGTTCCAGGTGCATTACATTTAAGAACTTTATCTACAATTAATGATGTTTCAAGTGATCAGTCTAATACAATTATTTTTGCATTACCTGTTGAAGTATTAAGGGCTTTTGATAGTGTCAATATACCTGAAGTTGCTAATGCAATAAAGAAAATTGGTAATAATACTAAAGATGATGTAAAAAAAGATTAAAGAACAATTCATTTGTTCTTTTTTTTATGATATACTTATCGTAGAAGAGGAGTAGTTATGGAAGAGAGAGATAGTTCTTTTATTTGGAAAATAGTATTAGTTATATTTTTATTAATTCTAGTTGGAATAATATTTTACTTTGTTGGTAAGAATTCTGTAAGTTCAACTAAATGTTCTGAATGCCAAGATTGTGCTAATTGGGTAGGAGAAAAAGATCCTAAAACTCATCAGTTAGGAAATTCAGGTGGAAGTAATTATAGAATTTTTGCTGTAGACAATAATATGGGAGTATCAGTTTTATCTAATTCTGATAGAAAATCTATTACTGTTGCAATTAATCGTGATGGAGTAAGAAATTATTTTAATATTGATGTTGGATCAAATAGTGAGTTTGTTAAAACATTTAATAAAGAGATTAGACAAATATTTATTGGATATTTCGGACAAGCTGCTGGACAAGAATGTATTTTATTAATAATGGCAGATGGTACTGTTGAATATATTCCAATTGTTAAAGAATTAAAAAATCCTAATTGGAGAAATATGAGTGATAGTGAAAAGTTTAATTCTCGTGGTGCTATAAATGGTTTAACTGATGTTGTAGGATTCTTGTATTTACAAGTAGACAATACTAGTGGATATTATTCTGTTGGTGCAATTAGAAAAGATGGAACTTTTTACGATTTAATGGAATTTGTTCCTAATATGGATCTTTAAAGAATAGGAAACTATTCTTTTTTTTATATTTAGAACATATTTTTTGTTTTTTTGATATAATAAGTTAAAGGTGATATTATGAAAATAATGTTTATATCTGATATCCATGGATCAAAATCCAATTTGAAAAGAATTAGAGAAATATATGATTTAGAAAAGGCTGATATTATTATTGTTCTTGGAGATTTGTTTTTAGGAGAGAAGGATCGTAAGGAAATAGAAGATATTATTAATAGTTTTCCAAATAAAGTAGTAATTAAGGGAAATAATGATACAGTTGGGGATTTATTTAGTATTAATATGTCTTATGTAGATGAGTTTTGTTTTACTGCTTTTGGAAAAAGATTTTATTGTAGTCATGGAAATGTTTATAATATTAATCATTTACCTAATAAAGATTTTGATGTATTAGTTTATGGACATTCTCATGTAGGAGATCTTATTAAAGATGCTTCGAAGTATTCTTGCAAGTATTATATTAATCCTGGCTCTATTTCTTATCCAAGGGCAGGAACTAATAATAGTTATATTGTTGTTGATGAAAAGGGGATTTATTTAAAGAACTTATCACAAGATATTGTTGATTTTATTAAGTGGTAATAGTATATAATATTGGTTGGAGGAACTTTATGGGAAATAAGAAAACACGTGGAAGTTTAATAATTTTGTCTGGTCCTAGTGGTGCAGGTAAAGGAACAATTCATAATGAATTATTAAAGACAGAGAAAAATCTTACTTATTCAGTTTCTATGACTACAAGAAGTCCTAGAGAAGGAGAAAAAGATGGTGTTGATTACTATTTTGTAAGTGAAGAAGAGTTTAAAAAAGAAATAAAAAAGAATAGTTTTTTAGAGTATGCTTATGTTCATAGTAATTATTATGGAACTCCTAAAAAGAGTGTTTTAGAAAGTTTAGATAAGGGATTAGATGTTATATTAGAAATTGATATTCAAGGTGCATTACAGATTAAAGAGAATTATCCTGATGGAATATTTATATTTATTATGCCACCTTCAATGAGAGAGTTAAAAAATAGGCTTGTTAAACGTGGAACTGAAACCAAAGAGAAAATTATTGAAAGATTTAAGAATGCTTATAAAGAAATAAATGAAATATCAAAGTATAACTATGTAGTTATTAATGATGAAATAGAAAAAGCTGTAGAAAAAGTTCACTCTATTATGTTGGCAGAACGTTGTAGAGTTGATAGAATAGAAGAATTTGATGTTAATAATCAAGAAGAATTACTACATGAATTATTAGTTGATTTCAACAAATAATTCTTTATGCTGAAATAGCTCAGTCGGTAGAGCAATCGCCTCGTAAGCGATAGGTCGGAGGTCCGATTCCTCTTTTCAGCACCATTTAGAAATTACTAACTATTATGGTTAGTTTTTTTATTTCTTTACTTTTTTCTTTATTTGTTAGTATAATGGTAGTAACTAGTTTAGGAGAATTAAAAAATATTATGAAAAACCAAAGTAAAATTGTTATTATAGTTGCAATATTTTTTATATTTGTAACAGGATGTTTAAGAAATTATTTTCAGTCAGAAGAAGACTACAAAAAAGAAGTAAGAAAGTATATTGAAGATGAAATTGGATTAAAAGAATATAAATTATCTGATACTTATGAATTGATTAAAGGTGAAGATGATATAAATGATAGAATATGGACAGTAGATGTTGATGATATTTCATTTCATGTAATAGACGATTATAGTTATGGGAGAGAGAGTCATAACAATGTACTAAAAAATGATTATGATAAAACAATATTCTTGAATTATTATGAAGAACTAACTAAAAAAGATAATATTGAAGTTATAAATAATGAATATGATATAGATTTAAAATGTAAGTATGATAGTAAGAATGAACTAATGAATTGTTTTGATTCTTTAAAAGAATATAATGAGTTTTATAAAAGTAAAGGATTTGATCTTAATGTTCATTTTACATTAGAAGTAATATCAAATTATTATGAATATGATTCTTTTTATCAATATTATAATTCTATGAATAAAATAGATCAAAGTGTTATGGATGAGGCATTATTAAGTTATTATACTTATGGTATTTATCATCAAGTTGATAGTATAAAATCATCTATGAATAGTGAAGAATTTGATAAAGTTTTAAATAATTCTAAAGTTCAAAAAATAGTAGGGACAAAATATATTGCTTATTTAAATAGTATTAGTTATGAAACTTTATTTAAGCTTTTAAAAGAAAATAAATATAGAGTAAGTGGAAATATGAATCATTTTACTGCTTATGATAAAGCAGGAAATAAGTATGAGTTTTCTAAAGATTTTTATGATATGGAAAATAATGGCAGTGTGGAATATAAGGCATATTATTATATAGAGAATAATAAACATGTTAGATGTACTCCTAATATTTCCACAGAAACTGTTTATAAATTATTTTCATTATCAATTACTTTAGAAAATAATAAATAGTTTTTGTGAATAAAAAAGCCCAATATTAAATTGGGTTTTTTAGTCTAATATTGATGATATATGAAGTGGTGTTATATCTTTGTCAAGTTCATCTATTTGTCTTAATACATTATGAGAATCATCAATATGGATGTTTACTGAATTCTTATCTTTTATATTCTCTAATAAATAATTACATTTTATAGTTGCTGCTGATTGCTGATTCTTTTCTTCACGTGAAATAATTTTTATGTTTTTGGTATTTATAAATGGCATGTATTTACTTAACCATATTTTTTTACCATTAATTTGCCTTTTATATCTTGAGATAGATAATATATATATGTTTACATTATCTAAAGTAGATATTTTTTCTAATATGTTTATTACGGTTTTTATAGGCCTTTTTGTTAAGTAAACATCTTTTTCTTCACCATGAATTTTGTAATCTAGCATATCGTAGTCTGCAACTACACCATCCATATCAACATAGATATTTACAGTTATACCTTTAGCAATTGTTTTTATTTTATTATAAAATTGATTAATAATATCACCTTATTTCTACTTTTATTATATCAAATTAAAGTTTCTTTTGGTAGAATAATATTAAGGGTGGTATATATGGAAGAAGTTAAAGGATATAAAGCTTTTAATGACAATATTACAAATAGATATGGAATGCAATTTGAAGAAGGTAAAGTGTATTCAGTACCTGGTAAAGCTTCATTTGGGCTTAAGGGAAATGGATTTCATTTTTGCAAAAATATAGAAGATACTTTTAGATTTTTTGATCCAGATAATTGTAAAGTTGCTTCTGTTACTGGTTTTGGTGATATTGCAGTTGGCTTTGATGACTATAACGAATACTATGGTATGTATGCCTCAACAATTATTAGAATTGATAAAATATTGTCAAGGGAAGAAGTGATAAAATTAATACTAGGAAAAAGTGATAATGCTGTTTGTAGATTCTTACAAACTGGTTTTACTTTGTCTAGTGAGGAGATTAAGTTGTTTGAAGAAAGAGTAAAGCATAATAGTATAGTTGAAACATATTTAGATTATTATGCAAGGGGTAATAAAGATGCTTTTTCTTTAAAGAAAAAATTGTAACATTTCATGTTTAGGTTTAAAATATATATGGAGGTAGTTTATGAATAAAGAAATGTATGAAATTATAAAATCAAGAAAAGGATTTATTGCTGCTTTGGACCAAAGTGGTGGAAGTAGTGCTAAGACTTTAAAGACATATGGAATTGATGAGGATCAGTATTCTAGCGAAGAAGAAATGTTTGATTTAATTCATAAGATGAGAGAAAGAGTTTTCACAAGTAAAGTATTTAATAGTGATAAGATTATTGGTGCTATTTTATTTGAGAAAACTATGATGTCAAAAGTAAATGGAAAGTTTACTGCTGATTATTTATGGGAAGATAAGAATATTGTTTCTTTCTTAAAGGTAGATAAGGGATTAGCGGATAAAGAAAATGGAGTTAAGCTAATGAAGGATATTCCTAATTTAGTTGAAACATTAAAAGCTGCTAAAGAGAAGCATGTTTTTGGAACTAAGATGAGATCAGTTATTTATGAAGCAAATGAAAAAGGAATTAAGGATATAGTTGATCAACAATTTAAAGTTGCAGAAATAATATGTGATAATGGTTTAGTTCCAATAATTGAACCAGAAGTAGATATTAATGCTCCAGATAAAGAAAAATGTGAAGAAATATTAAAGAAGGAAGTAGTTAAACATCTTGATTCTTGGAAAGCTGATAAGAAAATTATGTTTAAGTTTACTATTCCTAGTGTTGCAAATACTTATTTAGATTTGTATGATTATGATTGCGTTGTTAGAATTGTTGCTTTATCAGGTGGATATGAAAATGAAAAAGCTTGTGAATTATTAGCAAAGAATAATAGAATGATTGCAAGTTTCTCAAGAGCATTATTGGAAGGATTAAAAGCAAATCAAACTCAAAAAGAATTTGATAAGAAATTGGAATCTGCAATTGATTTAATTTATAAAGCTTCAGTAAAATAAAACATTCTTCGGAATGTTTTTTTTTGTCAAACAAGAATATCTTTTTTTACTTATTTTTATAGTTCTATTGTAAATTTTGGGGCAAAATGGTATCATTAATATGGTAGAGGAGGTTGACTATGTTTTTACTAGAATTTTTTAGAGACTTTTTAAGCGGTTTTATGTATTATATATATGTTGCTTTGTGCATTTTCGCCTTTTTCTATGTTTTAGGAATTGTTGCAGATAGGAAAAGACAAATGATTGAGAAGAAGCTTAGAGAGAAGAAACAGTATGATATTGAGTCAGGAAAAGAAGCTGCAATTGCTGCTATGGAGTCTAAACAAGTATTGGATGTTGATGATGATGTGCAAGCAAATCCTAATGTTCAAATTCAAGGTGGGCAAGATGCTGGTATTAGCATGCAATTACAAGATGTTAATCAAAAGGAAGAAGTTCCAAGTGTTATGGTGCTAGATTCTAGTACATTAAATCAACCTGTTCAAAATGCACAAGCTGTAGCTCAACCTGCGCAAGTACCTACTCAAGGTGTTGCTGTTACTCAACAACAGCTAATGAAACCTTTGGTACAAAATCAAGCGCCAGCTTTAGGGCAACAACCTTTAGGTGTACCGGCTGCACAACAACCTGCTCAAGTCCAAAATGCAGGACAACCAGCTGTTAATCAACCTTTGATAATAAATAGTAAATAATTTGGAGGACTTATGACCATTACATTAGATTCAATAGTATCAGTATTAAACAAGATAGTAGATATTCTACTTGTTTGGGTAATGTTTTATTATATTTTTAAAAATATTAAAAATAATGTTAAATTAACTTTAATTTTTAAGGGAGTATTAATTGTTATTATTTTGAAAATTGCAAGTAGTGTATTTAATTTAGTAACTATTGGTTGGTTACTTGAATACATTATTATGTGGGGACCTTTAGCAATTATTATTATTTTCCAACCTGAAATTAGAAATGTTTTGGAACAACTTGGTAGAAGTCAATTACTTGGAAGACATAAAGTTCTTACTGTAGATGAAAGAGAAAAATTAGTATATGAAATAGTACAAGCTATGGATTATTTAAGAAAGTCTAAAATAGGGGCTTTAATTGTAATTGAAAGAGATGTTAGTTTAGGAGATTATATAGAGAAGGCTAAAAAGATATATGGAGATTTAACTAGTGATTTGTTAATTGCATTATTCTTCCCTAATAATCCTATGCATGATGGTGGAGTTATAATACAAGGAAATAGAATTAGTTGTGGAGGAGCAGTTTTCCCAACTAGTGGTAGTGATAAAATTAATAAGAGATTAGGAACTAGACATAGAGCTGCTTTAGGAATTAGTGAAGAAACTGACTGTATTTCTTTAGTAGTATCTGAAGAGACTGGTAGATTGTCTATTGCTGTTAAAGGTGAATTGTTCTATAATTTGTCTTTGGATGATGTTAGAATGATGCTTGTTGACGAGTTAAGACCAAAGAAAGAAAACATCAATAGTGATGAGATAGACGAGGAAGAGATATATGAAGAAAATAAGTAGTTTTATTGTAAATATAATTAAAACAATTATTAGGTTCTTTGATAAATGGCTAATAACTCCTATAACTAAGTTATTTGTTAATGTTTCTTCTTTCTTTACAAATCATAGTAGCAAATTTGAAAAAATACTTGTTAATAGACAAACGCTTATTATAGTTTCACTTATTTTTGCTTTAGTTACTTTTTATGCAGTAGATAGAAAGCATGTTTCTTTGATAGATAACTCTGCTGAAGTTTTATATAATCAAAAAGTTAAAGTAAATTATAATGAGGCATTGTACGTAGTTGAGGGAGTTCCTGAAGAAGTAGATGTTACTTTTGTTGGACGTAAGATGGATGTATATCTTGCTAAACAATATCCATTAGATGGTGTAACATTAGACTTAACAGGATATACTCCAGGTAGTTATTCTGTAGGATTCAAGTATGAACAAGCAGTACCATCTGTTAATTATAAAGTAGATCCATCTTCAGTTAATATAAGAATATATGATAAGATTTCTGTAACAAAAGAAGTATCTACAGACATAATCCATAAAGATAATTTAGATTCTAAATTAAATATTGATAATATTATTCTTGATATGGATAATGTAATTGTTAAGGGTGCTTCTCATAGGTTAAATGAGGTTGCATCTGTAAAGGCAATAATTGATGTTAATAAGATGACTAATGTTAGTGTAGGGACTACAACATTATCAGAAGTTCCTTTAATAGCATATGATGATGAAGGTAATAAAGTAGACGTTGAAATTGTTCCTGCTACTGTAAATGCTTCATTAAAAATAACATCTCCAAGTAAAGAGATACCTATTAAGTTAAGTGTTGAAGGAGAACTTGAAGGAGTTGCAATTAAATCATTGAAGCCTTCAGTTAATTCCGTAATTGTATATGGATACCAAGATACAATTGATGCTATAGATAGTTTACCTGTAGTAATTGATGTTACAGGTGTTAAATCTAATAAAACTTATAGTATTAATTTAACTAAACCAACTGGAATCAGAGAAATTAGTGTTAAAACATTAACTGTTCAATTAGAAGTTGGCGATATAGTATCTAAAGATATTCCAGCAATTCCTATAAATGCAGTAAATCTAGAAAGTGGTTATACTGTACAAGTCGTTGGAGAGCAAAATAGAACTGTTGCAGTTATTGTAAATGGTAGTGATACTGCTGTTAATAATATTGATGCTACTTCTATAAATGCTTATATTGATTTAAGTGGTTTGGGTGAAGGAGAACATACAGTTCCAATTAAGGTTGAAGGAAATGATTCGATTGTTACTTATGTTCCAAGAGTTAAAGAAATTAAAGTAGTAATATCAAGATCAAAATAAAAATTAGATACAAAATATCTAATTTTTTATTTATAATAATATTTATTGAGGGAAATATGGATAATTATTTAATGATTAAACAATGTAAAAGTGATGAAGAGTTAGAAGAACTTGCAAGAAACGCTATAGATGTATATACAAAGCAAGCATATAGGGAGAATGCACATTCTAATTATATTGGGATCAATTTAGATATTAATCCTACTAACTTTCATTTAGCAGATAAAGATTTTGTTTCAGAATATTTATTTGATGAAGTTACTGTATGGAATGGATATTTGCCTCTTGGAATGAAGATTGTATATGGAGGAGCTTATAATAAAAAGTATAAAACATATACTCATGGTGGATGTTATTATTATTTAGATGATGAAAGTTATGTTTTAGATTTTTTCAAATTTATTAAAAATCTAGAGATAGAAGAAGAATATGATATTATTGTTGCTGTTCATGATTATTTAAAAAAATTATTTGGTAAACAAATTAATGCCCGTGAAAGATCTGATATTAACAAATTATTTTATAAAACCGATTATCTTTTCCATAGACCAGTAAAAGAACATAGCATTAAAGATTTCTATGGAAATGGCAGTGCTTTATGTACTGAATATGCAGCGATTGGAGAAAACTTATTAAGTGTTATGGGACTAGAAGTGCTATATATGTATGATAAAGAACATGCTTATAATATATTTGCATATAGTGATCAAGATAAAGGTATTTATGTAGTTGATTTTGCTAAATGGGTTGAATGTTATGATACAAGTTTTCATTTGATTGATACATATCCTTATTTTGAGGAAATAAAAGATGCTACTTCTCAGGATGTAGATGATATTGTTAATGCTGGTAAAAGAATTGTTTTAGATGATTATTATTTGTATTCTATTAATGGAATGTTATATAAAGTAATTACGGTTAAAAAGAGGGAATATGGTGTCGATTTTGATCTTGAAGAGAAGAAGCCGTTGATTTTAAAGAGAAAAAAAGATATTTAATAATTATTTTTTCTTTCTTTTTAATTTTTACGTGATATAATATGTTTGGTGATTGAAATGAGCAAGAAAAATAAGGTAAATAAAGTAAAAAGTTATTCTAGTGATTCAGAAGAAGTAACTAAGATGATAAAAATATTGGTAGGACTAATTGTAGTTTTAGGACTATTCTATATTGTATTTTCATTTGCAACTGGAGAATTTTCTTTTGGTAGTAAAGAAAAAGAACCTGTTGAAATTCAAGATGTTGAGATTTTAGCTGGTACTACTTTTAATAAAAGTGGTAGTGAGTATTATGTATTAATGTATGATTTTGATGCCAATGATTCTTTGGTATATGCAAATATTTATAGTATGTATAGCAGCTATTTTGGTAACGCTGGTAAGATGTATTTAGTAGACTTAAGTAAGAAGTTTAATACACCATATTTAGTAGAGGATAGATCTTTAGTAAAGGTAACTGATATTGATAATTTGAAAGTAGTTAATGGTACTTTAATAAAAGTATCTAATGGTAAAGGTGTATCTTATAGTATTGGTGCAGAGGAAATAGAGAAAACTTTATTTGAATAATAAAAAGCAATGATTTGCTTTTTTTAATTGTTTGTTTGTGATAAAATTTCATTAGAGGTGTCTTATGGCAAAAGAAGTAGAGAATAATAATAAAAAGAATAAACGTAAGAAAGAAGACAAATCTCTAGAAGTGGTTGAAGAAAAGAAAAGTAAAAATATTAGTAGTTCGAAAATAGTAGATAAAGAAGATAAAGAAGATAAAGAAGAGAATGGTAAGACTAAGTATTATTTTGAAATGTGGGAAGTAATTGTTATAATGGTTATTACTGCTCTTTTTGGACTTTTTATAGGAAGCTTTTTAGTATATAAAAACTATAATAATGATAAAGTTGTATGTAGAGATGTAAATGATGATGTTAATAGCATTACAACTGTTTATACTGAACTATTAAGTGATTATTATGGCGATATAGACAAAGAAAAGTTAATTGATTCTTCTATTAATGGAATGATTAATGGATTGGATGATCCTTATGCATTGTATATTAGTGACGAAAATGCATTGCTTGTTGAAGAAGAATTAGATGGATCATATGTTGGCATTGGAATTGAAGTTGTTAATGATAACAATAATGTTAAAGTTGTAACAGTTTATGGTGATTCTCCTGCGTTTAAGGCTGGAATAGTTCCAGATGATATTATTGTTTCAATTGATGGTGTCAAAATTACTTTTGAAAATATAGATGAGTTGATGACTGATATTAAGAATTCTAAAAATGGTTCTACTAAGATTATAAATTTATTGAGGAATGGTACTAATATTAGAAAAAGTATTAAACTTGAATTAATAGATGTTAAATCTGTTTTTGAATCTATCTCAGTTATTAATAATAAAAAGATAGGCGTCATTAAGATTAATAATTTTGCTAGTAATACATATGGACAATTTGTTTCCTCATATGATGCTTTGACAAAAGATGATATTGAAGCTTTAGTTATTGATTTAAGAGGAAACGGTGGAGGATATTTGACAAGTGTTTATTCTATTGCTTCTATGTTTCTTAATAAAGATGATATAATATATCAGAAGACTGATGGTACTAATGTTGAAAAAGTAATTAATGAATATGAAAAGAGAATTGATCTTCCAGTTGTTTTGCTAGTTAATGGATATACAGCATCAAGTGCAGAAATATTTGTATCAAGTTTGAAAGAAAATATTAATGTTTCAATTGTTGGTACAAAAACATATGGAAAAGGAACTATTCAAAAGATTCATTCTGTTGGTGAAGGTAAGTATATTAAATATACTGTTCAAGAATGGATGACACCAAAAGGTAGAAGAATTGATGGTATAGGTATTACACCAGATGTAGTTATACCATATGATGATAAGTTAACAACTGATGTTCAGCTTAATAAAGCTTTAGATGTTGCTTTAAATAAAATAGGAGGATAAGAGAAATGAAAAAGAATAATAAAGGATTTACATTGATTGAAATATTAGCTGTTGTTATAATTTTGGGAATTTTGTTAATCATAGCAATTCCTGCAGTATCAAAATATATTTTGAATTCAGATAAGTCTTCATATGCTGCAGATATTATTGCTATTGCTGAAACAGCAAAAGGAGAATATGATATGAAGGAATATGGTTCTTTTTTGAAAGAGAATCAGTTGATGATTGTTCCTTTGCAATATATTACTTTAGAAAAGGGAGATAGTACTAAGAGCCCGTTTGGTGATTATGTTACTGATTTGTGTTATGCAATAATTGTTCCAGAAAGAAATGGATATCAAATGTATATTAATATGGTTGATGAAAATGGTATGGGAGTTTCTATGAAGTCTTATAATGAGTTAAATAAAGAATCTATTCAAGATGGAATTCAAAATATGGTAACTCCTTATATTTCATATAATAGTTCAGATAATAAGTTAAATTTTAAGGGTACTGATTATAAAAAATGTGGTGAAAGACAAATTAAAAAAGAAGAATATGAAAATGCTTCAGTATTAATTATGTGCAAATAGAAAAAGAAAGTAGGATATTAATGTCCTACTTTTTAACTTATTTTAAAAAAAAGTAAAAAAAGAGTTGATTTTAAAGGACTTTGATGATATACTTTTAAACGTGTGGCTGCTTAGATGTGTGAGGTTGCTGATACGCCAGGCAAAGTTGCAAGGTAAAAATCAGGTTATTTACACGGAGCAAGTCTATACGAGATATAGGCGAAGGGAGGATTTAATATGTCAAATATAATTCGTATTAAATTAAAAGCATATGATCATAGAATTCTTGATAATGCTGCTACAAAAATAGT
>JAEEGL012234180.1_pt1 | contig 69349 bp, 44 predicted proteins | sample 9134231 | NCBI WGS metagenome assembly JAEEGL01 (sample SAMN16246548, study PRJNA631951) | gut metagenome | biome: gut microbiome; feature: rumen; material: fiber-attached | host: Bos | place: Iran: Karaj | collected 2018-10 | reverse complement strand
TTACTGTTTCCGCTGCGATATTATCTTTTTGCATTCCTTTTTCAGCTTCTGCTGTTGACCAGCAGCAAAGAGGCCGTATAGGTCCATACGACTATGAAATGTGGAATCGGGACAGTGTCGGAAATGTTGTTATGGAGCCTGCTTATGCCTCTTTCACCTGTTCGTGGGAAGATGTTGATAATTGCATATTCAGTATGGGAGAAAACTATGACAGCAGAAAACAGCCATACAAGAGCATTATGACATTTGAAAGATCACTGGATTATGAAGTCGAGTATTTTCCAAAAGGAAATTCGTTCATAGGCGTACACGGCTGGACAAGAAATCCTCTTTCAGAATATTTTATCGTAGAAGGTTACGGAGACTGGGTACTTCCGCCGAACATTGAAGATCACGGATCATATTACATCAATAAGAAGACATATGATCTTTATAAGCAGATGGTGTATAATCAGCCGAGTCTTGACGGTACTGCTACTTTTCCCAGATACTGGAGCGTATGTGCTGAAAGTCGCGCAAAAAATAATCAGACCAACTACATTAAAGACTATGTCGATCTCTACAGACATTTTGAAGTATGGGAAAAACTTGGACTTGATATGTCGGGAACACTTTATGAAGCCTGTCTGTATATTGAAAACTATAAATCAAGCGGCTCTGCAAACGTCAAGAGTATATATATATCTTCACGCGGTTCAGGTCAGGCTCAGATACTCAGATATGCCCCATACATGTTTAATCCGAGATTAGGCTACTGTGACTCTGATGGTTACTATTACATATATAACTTTGACTCCAATAAAATTTTGGACTGGTCGCATTATTACGATTGTGCTCTGTCTGTATCCGAAAACGGATACGGCGGTATTTACGGTGATAACTGTATACTGGTTTCCGAACGTATAGAAGAATGGGACGGCGCTTTCCTCCATGTCTCCAATAATTTCTCATCAGGCGATTCGATTAGTTTTGGTGCTTTGGTAAAGCAGGACACTGAGGAATCAGTAGATTTTATTCTGACAGTCATGTATGAAGATGAGGAAGGTATAATGCAGTTTGATGAAGCTGCTGCTGTGACTGCGAAAAAGGGAGAATGGACTGAACTGTCCGCTTTATCATATACCATTCCTGAGAATGCCTATAATACAGCTATACGTATTGAAACGAAGGACAGCAGTACGGATTATTACATTGACAATGCCTATGTAGCAGAAGCGGGAGTTCGTTCCTATATGGAAAAACTGATCGAAGAAAATGAAACAAAAAGCCAGAAAGGGGATATAAACTCTGATGGTGTCGTTGACGTATTCGACACTATACCTCTCAGAAGAATTATCCTTGAAACTTTTGAAGGGAAAGAGTATTATCTTTTCAGCGCAGATGTTAACTGTGACGGGATAGTTAATATAGCCGATCTTGTACGCCTTCAGATGGTTATACTTGGTGCCGAAAAGCCTACAAATTACGGAAAAACTTCTGCAACAACCACGACTGCTTTGACTACTACGTCATCAACTCTTACTACTACTATTACAACCACTGATAATAAAATTCAGGTCACTACATCACAAATCTCAACGGCAGGCTATAATCATATAACACAGGAAAAAGCAAAGGAAATGATGAAGGCTGATGACGGCCTTGTTATCGTCGATGTGCGGAGGCAGGACGAGTACGACAGCGGTCATATCCCCGGTGCCATACTGATACCGAATGAATCAATAGGTTCGGAACAGCCTGAGAAACTGCCTGACCTCGATCAGGTAATTCTGGTATGCTGCCGAAGCGGTAATAGAAGTAAACAGGCTTCGCAGAAGCTGGCTGATATGGGATATACGCATATCTACGAATTCGGCGGCATTATAGACTGGGACGGCGATATAGTCAAAAGTGAATGATAAATACACATACATGAAAAGCGTTCTGATGAGAACTAATAACCGAAAAAGCTCTGCTCAATGCAGGGCTTTTTTGTTTATGATCAAGCAAAAAAACTTAAGTAATGCCAATGTTTATAAAAATATGCGTTTTGTCCACTTAATCCCGCAAAATGTGGATTGAAATTGTCTGAATTATGTGCTAACATTATATTGGATATATATTTATCTTAAATTGACTGTGGAGATAAGCTGCAGTCAGAAAAATAAAAGGGATATTATTATTTAAAAGGAGAATTGGAATGAAAAAACTATTTTCGGCATTGGCCATAGCTGCAATGTCAGCTGTATCACTTTGTACGTCAGCTCCTGCTGTTACGTATGCGGAAAATCCTATTGTACAGACATCATTCACCCCAGATCCCGCTCCTGTCGTATTCGGCGACGAGCTATATGTATTTACGGGCTGTGACCGTGAGGGAAATAACGATTTTTACTACATGACTGGCTGGCAGTGCTTTTCCACAAAGGATATGAAGAACTGGACAGATCACGGCAGGATACTTGAGGACACAAGCTTCAGCTGGTGTAATGCGAACGATGCATGGGCTTCACAGTGTATCGAGCGCAACGGTAAGTACTACTTCTATTTTACCACCACTAACAAGGGTGGCGGCGGAAGAGCTATCGGTGTTGCAGTTGCTGACTCACCCGAGGGGCCTTACAGAGATCCTCTCGGAAAGCCGCTTTGCGGTCCTAACTGGGATTACATTGATCCTACCGTTATTATTGACGACGACGGTCAGGCATGGCTCATGTTCGGAAATCCGAAATGCTATTATGTTAAACTGAAAGAGGACATGGTAACGCTTGACGGTCAGATTCAGTCATTCAACCTCTCACTCAAGTCTGGCACAAAATATACAGAAGGTCCGTGGATATGCAAGCATGATAATCTTTACTATCTTGTTTTTGCTTCTATGGTTGACGGCTTCGGCGGCGAAAGCATTTCCTACTGCACAGGACCGACTGTTACAGGTCCGTGGACTCATCGCGGCACTATACATGAGGGCTCCAACTGCTTCACAACACATGGCGGTATCATAGATTACAAAGGTCACTCATATTCCTTCTATCATATGAGTGGTATCCCTGGAGGAAGCTCGTATAACAGAAGCGCTGCCTGCGAGGAGTTCAAATTCAATTCTGACGGTACTATCCCTGCTCTCAAGTCTACAAAAAACGGTCCCGACCAGATAGAGCCTCTTAATCCATTTGAAAGAGTCGAAGCTGAAACTATCTGCTGGAGCGAGGGTATCAAGACCGAGAAGGACGAAAACAACTCTGTATGCATAGGAAGTATCAAAAAAGGAAGCTATATCAAGGTCGCAGGTGTGGACTTCGGTGAAGGTGCCGATAAATTCACAGCTTGTGTTGCTTCTGCCGAGAGCGGCGGAAACATTGAGCTCCACCTTGACAGCAAGACAGGTCCTGTTGTGGGCAACCTTAAATGCAGCGGCACAGGCGGCTGGCACAGCTGGGAAGAGGTATCATGCGATGTGGCAGGTGCCGACGGCGAACACGACCTTTATCTTGTATTCAACGGCGGAGATGGCTACCTTATGAACGTTGACTGGTGGAAGTTTGAAGGAGCAGGTTCCGTTTCTTCTGAAACAGATCAGACATATATCTTCAAGAGCACTTTTGAAGGCAAGCTTGACGGCTGCACAGACAGAGGCGGCGCAACTGTTGCTGTAAGCAAGGACGAAGCATATGAGGGCGACAGCTCCGTATACTGCTCAGATCGTTCAGCTTCATGGAAGGGCGTTGGAAAGAACCTGAACTATAAGTTCAAAGCAGGGGAGAGCTATAGCTTCTCAGCTATTGTAAAGTATAATGAAGGCGCACCTGCAACAACATTCCACCTCACACTACAGTATACAGGATCTGACGGTGAGGCACACTATGACAAGATAGACACAAAGGAAGTTGCAAAGGGTGAGTGGACACAGCTTGCGAACACAAGCTTCAGCATACCCGAGGGAGCCAAGAGCCCGCTCGTTTATGTAGAAACAGAGGGTGACTCTGACGATGATACTCCTGCTGTCAATTTCTATGTTGACAATTTCTATGCAGCAGTTGACGGAACGGTCATAGACGGTCCTAACGCTGCGGGTACACCTCCGACCACAAATCCTCCTGTACAGGATCTGAAGGATATACTTGATTCAAAGGTAACAAAGTGGGGCGACGCCAATGCTGACGGCGGCGTAGATATGGGAGATGCTGTTCTTATAATGCAGTCGCTTGCCAATCCGGGCAAGTATAAACTGTCCGGGCAGGGTGTTTACAATGCAGATGTATGCGAGGCAGGAGGCGGCATCACTTCAAACGATGCGCTTGCGATACAGAAGTACCTCTTAGGCATATACACGAAGCTTCCCGAAAGTTATTCCGACAATATCAAGACAGTTACCGCACCTGTTACAACTGCAGCAACTACTGCAAGATCGACTACTGTCACAACAACGACTGCTGCGACCACTAAAGCCGCTGAACATCTCTCAATGAAGGATTTTACAGCTAAGGTCGAGTCAAAGATAGCTGAAATAGAGCCAGATTCTGCAAATCAGACGAAGAACGGCGTAACTTATGGCGAGATACAGAAAAAGAGCTACTATTCAACGACCTGCAACAGACAGAAAGACGTAAATATACTTCTGCCTCCGAACTATGATCCGAGCAGGAAGTATCCTGTTATGTACATCTTGCATGGCTACTATGAGGATATTGACAGAATGCTTACAAAGGGCAATGCTGAAATGCATACCAGGGAGATGATCGGCAATGCTATCGCTGAAGGTGCAGCAAAGGAAATGATATGCGTATTCCCTGATGTTTTCTCAAGTCCGACTCTCAAGTCCTGCACAGGCATGGACGAAACAAACAATCAGGGCTATGATAACTTCATAAATGACCTTACAAAGGATCTTATGCCTTTTATCGAGAAGAATTACAGTATAATGACAGGCAAGGAAAACACTGCTATCACTGGATTCTCAATGGGTGGCCGCGAGTCGCTTCTCATCGGTATGAAGAGACCTGATATGTTTGGCTATATCGGAGCTATCTGCCCGGCTCCCGGAGTTACTGGTTCATTTAACTGGAGCAGCGACGATCAGCCTTACTTCCTTATGATAACAGGCGGAAGCAACGATACAGTTGTATACGATAATCCCAAGAACTATCACGAGAACTTCCAGAAGAACGGTGTTCCTCATATATGGCACTATGTAAATGGAGGCTATCACGGTGATAACTGTATCAGAGCTCACCTCTACAATTTCTTCCGCATTGCTTTCCAGAACTGATTCACATTATATAAGCTCCGACTATACAGTCGGAGCTTATGTGTTATCGGAATATCCATACGCTTTCAATAAATATGGAGCTATAAATAGCTTTCACCCATATTTCACAAAGTTATAATACTTTATTTATATAATTCACACCGTTTTTCAGCTTCAATTCAGTTTTTTTATGTATAATGAGAATGTAGATAAAAAGCACATGACGTGCCTGATATTCATTTGGGGGATATAAAAAAGGAGAATGATAATTATGAAAAACCACGACTTAAAAAAACTCTTTGCGGGACTTTCGGCTGTCTGCCTTGCAGCTTCTTCACTTCCCGTTATCAGCTTTGCAGCAGAGAATACTGTTCCGACAGTTATCGGCGACGCAAACTGCGATGGCGAAGTTGATATGTCTGATGCTGTAATGATAATGCAGGCTCTTTCAAACCCGAACAAGTACGGCAGAGGCGGTACCGATAAGAACGCCATAACAGAGCAGGGATGGGCAAATGCAGACTGCAACGGCGCAAACGACGGTGTTTCCAACAACGACGCACTTGCTATCCAGATGTACCTTCTTGGCAAGGGCGAACTCAGCAGCGGCAGGACTGATGATCCGCAGCAGCCTGTTGCTGATGTAACAAAGATACATCTAAGGAACACATCTATCGAGGTTGAAGGTAAAAATGCAACAGTTGACGGTACGACAGTTACTATCACTCATTCTGGCGAGTTCTACATCGACGGAACTCTCGACGACGGTCAGATAAACGTCAATATTCCCGACGAAGCTGCCGACCAGGAAACTGTAAAGATATTCCTGAACGGAGTAAATATCACAGGCAGGAGCAGTCCTGCTATTCTTGTCACAAATGCAGAGAATACCTCTGTCAATATAGTTGATGATACTGAAAATACTGTAACTGACGGTGATACAGCATATTCAGGCGACTTTGCAAAGGCAGCTGTAATTGAAGCAAAGGACGACGTGACCATAAAGGGCGGTGAAAAGGGGAACGGAATCCTCAATATCACTGCAAATACTCAGGACGCCATTTCATGTAACAATGATATCAAGATAAACGGCGGTACTATCAATATCACAACAAGCACTTCCGAGACAAAGAACGACGGTATCAAGGCCAAGAAGTCTGTTACAATAAAGAGCGGTACTCTTGATATAGATGCTGCAGGCGACGGTATCAAGTCTACCAAGGACGCTGTTGCTATCTCGGGCGGTATTACCAGAATAAAGGCGGGCAATGATGCTGTTCAGGCTGAGATATCTATCGACATCAGCGACGGCACACTCATAGCAGGCGGTGACAGAGGTCTTACAGCAGTAACAGGCATAAATATCACAGGTGGTACGGTAATTGCTACCGCTACCGATAATCAGGCCGATGAAAAGCTTATGAGCGGTACTACCCAGACTACAGCTCTTCTCAACTGCATCGACGATGCGTCAAACGAGAAGGACGGCACCTGGAAGAAGGACAACTCTATAGTTACAGGCAGTCTCGATGTGAAGTACACCAAGAAGTACAAATATGTTCTTATCAGCGACAAGTCTATAAACGGAGCAAAGTCATGCAGCTTCAGTAACCTTTCAACAGGCGCTCAGGTAACTCATACCGACGGAAAGCAGACGCAGTTCCAGCTCAGCCTTGTAACGGTATTCAATAATGTTGATCCCTCGGGCGCAGGCAGTGGAACGACTGTTGAGCCTGTTACACCTTCCGACGGGCTTACAATAACCCTTTCTGATTCGGGAATGACTACCAATGCGGCTTCGGAGGCAAAGGTTGAGAATAATGTATGTACTATTTCAAAGCCGGGTGTTTTCACAGTAACAGGTGAAATGACAGGCGGACAGATTGTTGTTGATGTGGACAAGACCGCATATCCCGACGGTGTCGTTGAGCTTGATCTCAGCGGCATGAGCCTTACAAACACTGAAAATTCTCCTGTATATGTTGCTTCTATTGCTGACGAGGTCGTTATTGTTGCAAAGAACGGTACTGAAAATACGATCTCTGACGGTACCAACTACACAAATGCAGATAATGATACGGGAGCTGTCTATTCAAAGGACGATATCAAGTTCAAGGGAAAGGGCAAGCTCACCGTAAACGGAAATGCTGCGGATGGTATCGTTGGCAAGGATGATATAAAAATATATAACGGCACACTGGTTGTAAACGCTGCTGACGATGGTATACGCGGAAAGGACAGCGTTACCATTGGCAATACATCATCTGACGGTACAGAGGAAGACTACACATCGCTCTCTGTTACTGTAAAGACCAAGGCAGGCGATGGTATCAAGGCTACATCAACAGATGTTTCTTCAACTGCAAAGCAGCTTGGAGTTGTGACCGTCAACGGCGGTACTGTTAATATTGATTCTTACGCAGACGGTATCTCAGCCGAGCAGTATTTCATTATGAACGGCGGCGATCTTACTGTCAAGACATATGAGGGCAGCTCATATACAGGAAGCGGAGCAGCTGCCGGCGGTCAGCAGGGAGGACAGCAGGGTGGCTTCGGCGGTGGCAGACCTGGCGGCGGAGGAGGTTTCGGCGGTTTCGGTATGGACGGAAACTCCAATAAGACCGATATTTCGGCAAAGGGCATAAAGGCTGTAGGCCTTTATGACGAGGCAGGTACAACATGGCAGAGCGCAGGCGACATAGATATCAAAGGCGGCAGGATAACTATTGATTCTTCTGATGATTGTATACACTGCGGCGGCAGCATGACACTCTCAGGCGGAGAGCTCAAACTTGCCTCTGCTGATGACGGCGCACACGCAGATCATGACCTCACTATCGGTACCAAGAACAGCGGAAAATATGACGATATCGTTGTATATGTTGAAAAGTGCTATGAGGGCATAGAGGCTCAGAAAATATACCAGAACAGCGGTTCTGTCATCGTTAACTCAACTGACGACGGCTTCAATGCAGCAGGCGGCAGCGACGGTTCGGGCATGGGCAATCCGGGTATGCCTTTGGGACAAGGCGGCGGTGGTTTCGGAGGCGGAGGCTTCGGCGGCGGTAATTCCGCAAACTACCTTATGCAGTTCAACGGCGGTTTTGCTATAGTCAATGCCGCAAACGGCGACCATGACGGCTATGATTCCAACGGTAATATCGAGATAAACGGCGGCTATATAGTATCAAACGGCAACGAGCCCTTTGATTGCGGCGACGGCGGCAGTACTATCACTGTAAAAGGCGGAACCTGGGTATCGAATTGTCCTTCAGGCGGTATGAGCATGGGCGGCAGTGAGATGACAGCTTCCGTAACGGCTTCGTCCAGTGTCAGCGCCAATACAAGGCTTTCACTTGTTGGCAGCGACGGAAAGGTCATAGTTTCATTCATAGTTGACAAGGCTGTCAGTCAGCTCAAGGCAGGAGGCACAAATACATCGGGAGCTTCCTTCTATACAGGCGGAACACTCAGTGGCTCGGTTTATTTCCAGCAGCTTGATCAGACACAACTTGCTGCATATGGTGGTACGCTTACAGGAGGAACTTCTGTTAATTAATAACAATTGCGGTCAATAAAATATAAAACAGCCATGGGGAAGTTTCTGCTTCTCTATGGCTGTTTTTGTAATATGTAACCCCCGGCTTGCGGGGGGATGCTTGTTTAGTTTTAACGCAAGCTCTGATAATCCTTCATACGATTGGAGCGTTCTTCATCTTGCGTTCAGGCTTGAAGCGGAAAGAAATAAGTCTGAATGGAGTTATTGACATTCTCCTTTTGCTATGCTATACTATAATAACGTATTTTAGGAAACTCATAGACACCGGCTTTAGAGCTGCGTGCAGATGAGATATTTTTTCAGGAAGGAAGAAGATATGGAAGAATTCTATATAAATAATGACGGTATACGTCTTCATGCCAAGCTTGATCGTCCGGATGATACTGTAAAAGGACCGCTTTGCATACTGATTCACGGCTTCACAGGACACATGGAGGAGGAGCATATCGTTACGGCTCAGAAAGCAATGAATGAAGCAGGTGTTTCAGTTCTTCGCGCTGAGATGTATGGCCACGGAAAAAGCGACGGTAAATTCAGAGACCACACGCTGTATAAATGGGTGACGAATGCTCTTGCAGTAGTCGCATATGCACGTAGACTGGATTTTGTAACAGAGCTTTATATGTGCGGACATTCTCAGGGGGGACTTCTTACTATGCTCATAGCAGGAATGTGTGCTGATGAGTTCAGTGCAATACTGCCGTTGTCTCCTGCGTGGATGATACCGGAAAAAGCAAGGGACGGTATTGTGCTCGGAAACAGGTTTGACACCGGGCATATACCTGAAAAGTTAGCAAGCGAGAGCTGGGAGATATCGGGAGATTATATCCGTACAGCTCAGACCATACATGTTGAAGGTGCCATTTCAAGATTTAAAGGTAAGGTATTTATTGTCCACGGTGACGAAGATCCTATAGTTCCGTACTCGTATGCAGAGAAAGCGGCTGAACTTTACAACAACGCAGAACTTTCTCCGATACACGGTGCAGATCACTGTTTTACCGGCTATCTTGATGAACTTGCTGATTCAATAAAAGGTTTTTTTGAATCGGATAATGAATAGGAAATGAATTGCTGCAAGCTCTTAGGTTTAGGCAATGTTAAAGGGAAAAATATAAAAAAGCGGTATCCGTTCATGGATACCGCTTTTTTTATAAACTGACGATCGTTTTTATCATTCAGTTGCCTGGAAAATACCTCTTACGAAGCTGTAGAGGTGTGAATGGATCGAGTCGTCACCGTGATGACCGTTGTTTACAACATGCCATACATGAGGAACGTTGTTCTTATTGAAATTATTATGATATCCCTCGGGAGTATTCAGACCGACAACATCGTCCTGAGTACCGCCTGTTATCATTACGAGATACGGAGTTTCATCGGGATTGTTCCACTTCCATGAGCCCGAAGCACCGGGAGCAGGGCATATAGCGCCTACATAACCGAACTTGTCGCCGTGCTTCATACCGATCTGGAGTGACTCGCGTCCGCCCATTGAGAAGCCGGTAACGGCTGTGTTCTCCCTGCCTGTAGCAACGCTGTACTTGCTTTCGATATGTGGCATAAGGCTGTCAACTATATCGTCTACAAAGTTGTCATATCCCTCATTTGAACCCTGATCCGCAAAGCCTGTTGCGTCATTCATGGTCGCGCTCGTGAATACGAAGGGAACGACTACGATCATATCCTTTGCCTCGCCCGAAGCGATAGCGTTGCCGATGATCTGCTGAGTATACATCTGTCCGTTGCCCTGAGTAATCATACGGTTCTCATTTTCAAAGAAGCCGTGAAGCACGTAGAGAACAGGATACTTCTTGCTTGAATCATAGTTTGCGGGAAGGAGTATATTGTATGGCTTGTTCTTGTTTGCCTTCTTGGAGAAGTAGGTCTCTCTCTTGATAGTACCGTACTGAACGCCTTGTTTCTTCATATGTGAATCGTTAGGTTCGTTGTTTACAAGTGCAGCCTGTACCTTCTTTGTGAGTTCCTCCATAGTGTAGACCTGTGATGAAGAAGATGATGATGAAGTTACCTCGGGTACTGTGCCTGCTCCGCCTGTTACAACTGATGACTTTGTACCCTCTGATGCAATAAGTACATCGTCTATGTAGAAATTCATAAGATCGCCCGAGCTCTCGATTGTCTCGACATAGAGGACCATATCTCCTGCATTGTCGGGGATAGTAAATGACGTGTTTTCAATCTTTGTCCATACGCCGCTCTCGCATGTAGCCTTGGCAATAGCAGTGTATGAAGCGCTGTTGCCGTCGCCCTGCTGAAGAGATACCTGAATATCAGCTGAACCACGCGAAAGCTGGAGAGCTGCAAGGCTTATGCTGTATGTCTGGCCGGCCTTGAACTCAGAACCGAGCTTAAGAGCTGCTCCGTTCCATTCGGATTCTCTGCCTGTAACGGCAAGGGATTTGCCTGAGGTACCGTAGAATGCGTCACCAGAAGCTGCAACAGAAGCAGAACCTCTTCCGCTCCAGTCGCCGATACCTGAATCAAAGCTGTCATTTACAGAACCGACTGCAACGGGAGGCGTTGTAACTACCTCGGTAACAGTAGTTATAGGGTTTGATACAGCGTTTGTTGTAATGTTCCATGCTGATACGTCTATATTATCAGAATAACTTTCGGGTAATGTCTTTATCAGACCAAGCAGATACTTCTGTATAACAAGGGCGTCATTTGATGTGATACCGCCGCCGACTTCACATACGTCTCCATTGTAAAAAGCGGGGGAGGAAAGCACATACTTGTTAGGGTTGGCAAGTGACTGCATGATAGCTACAGCGTCGCTCATATCAACATCGCCGTCGCAGTTTGCGTCACCCCATTTTGTGACATTTTTTGCGAACTCTTCCTTAGGATCGAACTGCTTTATAGTTGTAGTAGTTACAGGCTTTGTTGTTGTAACATTTGCAGTAGTTGCCGTTGTAACGGCTGGCTTTGAGTTCTTGAGGTACTCGTCGACAACGCCTGCCCAGTACTTGCCCATTTTCTCGTAGCCTTCGGCATTGGGGTGAACACCGTCGCCAAGGTCGGCAGTTCCGTTGAGACAGCCGTGGATATCTGCAAATGTTACCTGCTTGCCCTTGCTGTTGTACTCGTTTGCAACCTTCTTGACAGCAGCATTATAGTCTGCTATCTGAGCAGATTTGTTGCCGCCGCCGAACATACCGCCGCCAAGCTCCGGAATAGTCGAAACAAAGAGCATAGCGTCAGATGACATCTCGGCGAGGAAATAATCGATAAGGTCGCGCAGATCCTGTTCACATGCACTTGTTGCCCGATTGCCGTTCATATCGTTGGTACCGATTATAAGAAGAACGATATCGGGGTTAGCCTGCTTTATTGCATTTTTCTGCTTCAGAACATCGTAAAGACTGCCAAAGCCAGAGTTTTGCTTGATGGTATAACCGCTGTAACCAGCATGATTGTCATCATAAGTAGCGCTTTTGCCGTTGTAATTGAAGCTTGCGGTATTATTGCCCTCAGGTCCTACAAAATCAATATTATTGTAGCCCTTTTCCTTAAGGAAGTAGTCAAGGAACTTACGATATCCGCCGGTATCGCCCATACCGAAGGTTATTGAGTCACCTGCGGGCATTATTCTTATCATATTTTCGTTCTGAGATGAATAATTTCCGCTGTTGTTATCGGAAAGCTGCTGACCTCCGTTGGTATTGCCTGCGTCACCGAAGCCGCTCCAGTTCATACCACCTCCATTGTCACCGAAGCCGCCCCAGTTCATACCACCTCCATGGTCACCAAAGCCGCCCCAGTTCATACCGCCTCCATTGTCACCAAAGCCGCCCCATGTCATACCGCCGCCGAAGTCGCCGAATCCGCCTGCTGAAGTTGAGAGAGGTACACTTGCTGTGATCATCATTGCGGATACGAGTCCGCAAATGGCAGTTTTTAGTTTTGACATTTTCACTAAAAATCACTCCTTAAATTTGCTGATTTAACAGCTTAAATTAGGTTGAGATTTAGCAATCCTCCAATTTGTATATATCTCTGATAATATTATTATACTATAATAAAGAGTGAATGCAAGTGATTTATTGCTATATTTTTATGACTTTTATATCAAATATTGTTGTTCTTTCCATACGACCATATACTGATTTCTTATATATTAATCAGCATATCTCCGTATATTTGCCTGATCATAGAGATTAATTGGGTTAAATCATAAGCAGACTGTAATTCGAACTTGAATAATGTGACCGGTCGTCAATTATTTAACTCGGGATTTAATATCCGGATGGCAGGATAATAGTAAAAACTATATTAAAATGTGATGCACATATGGCAGTTTTTACCTTATAATGAGGGAAAAGCTTTTGAAAAAAGGATACCTTATATGGTGGCGTACCACTTTGTCACTGCGTGACATCAACCCACATTGTGTGGTATCATTCTCAGACTCCATTCTTAAGACTTCCGGCTTGTATTTTTCTGAATAGGACGCCCCCCTATAAAATGTACAGGGGGGGCGTTAGTCTTTATGTTGGGGTCTTAGTCCTTGCGGTTCATTCTGCTAAGCCGTTAACAAGCTCCTTAAAATGATCTTGAATCATGTATAAAACTATCGTTTGAATTTAAGTGCGAATCCAAGACCAATCAGGAGAACAAGTGCAGATAAACCAAGTAATATGTAAGCTGTTGTATTATCCTGCGCAGCAGTACCGTTCATGGGTGAAAATCCTCCCATATCCGGCCTTTCGCCGAATCTTGACTTGTTTTGCTGAGCGGAATTGTTATCATTGTCAGATGACACAGAATCTTCAGTTCTTTCTGACATCTCTGCATTATCGCTGTTTTGGGTATTGCCTGATGGAGAGAAGCTTTCAGGCGTATTATCGGTATCAGGATCATCTGGCATTTTGCCCGGGTCGAGTCCCCCTGAAATCCCGTCTCCAAAATCAGGCATTTCTCCGCCAAAATCAGGAATATTACCCGGATCAAAATCATCGGGCATTTCTCCGCCGAAGCCCTGTGGCGGCTGACCGCCAAAAGGTGGCTTTTCGTCGTTTCCGCGCTTTGACTTGGCGTTTGGTTCTGTTTTCTGTTCGTTAGCGAGCAGTTGAACATTGCTTAACATTTTAACGGAGAAAGATGAGGTATCAGATACCTGCTTTAATTCAGCTTTTTCTGTCCTGTTTGATGCATCTTCGTTTTTTTCGCTTCTGCTATTTTTGCCGAAACCGCCTTTCTGACCTCCTCCGAAGCCGCCTTTTCCGCCGCCCATAGAGCCCATGTCCGATATATTCAGACCATCTGTATCGATAAGTGCTGAGCTGTCAGCATTCTGTCCTTCTGTAGTTGCAGGGATAGATCCGTTGAGCTGTCCGCTGACGCTTTCTTCTCGGAGAGAGCAGAACCTGCCGATTGTTTCAACACCGGCCTTGAACTCGTCATAGGTGCAGAATTTAGTAGGATCTTTTTCGACATATTTGTCGATAAGTTCAGCTGTGTCGGCTACAAGCTTTTCAAAATCCACGCTTTCAATAAATTCGCTGAAAAGCTCATGGTACTTTTCGGTATATTCCTCACTGCCGAATATCCATGCTATCATTGGACGGTCGCTCATACCGCCGGATACGGGCGTATTAATGGGAGAATTAACGGAAGATGAAGCGTTACCGCCCATAAATGAGCCGTAAGCAAGGTTATAATCCCATGGAATCATAGAGAGCTGTCCGTCTTCCTCATAGAGGTAGTAGTTATGTATCATCTGACCTGTGTAGCTGTCACCGTTGACAAGGAAGTTATGTACAACGAAGTATCTTATTACTTCCTCAATATCAACTGTGTCTTCAAGGTCTGACTGCTCCAGCAGAGCTTTCAGTGAACGGATAAGGCGCTTTTTATCTGCTTTATCTACTGGAGTTTTCGCATTATTGAAGATATTTGAATAACTGTCGATATCGTCATCGGTATATTTCAGCTTTACATCGTCGCTGCCCATACCGAATCCTCCGCCGAATCCGCCCTTGCCTTCGCCGCCAAAGTCAGGCATTCCGCCTCCTTCTCCGAACATCTTTGATGGATCAAAGTCTCCGAAATCCTCGGGCATATTGTCGGGATCAAACTGCGGCATATCTCCGCCGAAGTCTGGCATTCCGCCGCCAAATACGCCGGGATTTTCCGATGAGTTGTTATTTTCGTTTGTTTTTTTCGAGCTTTCTTTATCTTCTTCGCTCTCTTTATTCATAAAATTCCCCATACTAAAGTCTTTACCGTTGCCTCTGCCGCCGCCGAAGCCCATAGCGTCGGGCTTGTAGAGGTCACCGTAATTGCTGCCGTAGTTCCTTTCAAGGAAGGAATCTTCGATAGCTTCCACAGCAAGATACAGGCCCCAGTCCTCACCGTTGACAGTGATATATGCATAGCTGCAAAGGGGAGCGTCCACACCGAAATCGTACATAAGCGTATATGCAAGATAGTCTTTCATGTAGGTGTTGTCCTGAATGATATTGTTCAGGCAAAGCTTATCGAGACCGTGATAGGTCTTGCCGTTTTCGTACTGGTCGAACTCTATCTTGAAGCTGTAACGGCTGCTGTTCATATTCTTTACGGAGCTGAGAGAAGTGTTGCCCTTGGCTCTTATTCCGATATTCTTTACTGCTTCGCCGTCGATAACAAGATTGCAGGCAGAGTATTCCTCGCTCTCGCAGCCCTCTATGAAGCCGTCCCAGTCGTTCATTACAATATCGATGGTATGTACTTTTGATCTGTCAAACAGACGGTTCTCATAGCCTATGGCGTGAGCCGTGGTCTGTATGCCCAAAGCCTGGCCGTTGCAGAAGATAAAGCCTATTATAATAGCTATAGCAGTGATAACAATGCATATCCTGTCTATATTTTTATGTGCTGACATTCTATCACACCCTTATCCCTTGTAGTCGCCGTTGTAGCTTACAAGAACGGCACTGCTCACACCCTCCATATCTGCAAGAGTGTTGATGAAATCAGTGTTGTCGTCCTTGAGGCGTATTTCCATATTAAGCTCAACAGAGCCTTTCTGAGCGGTCTTGCTCTTGACAACGCATCTCTCGGTCTTGCCTTCAAGGAAAGTCTTTGCCTTTTTCTCGCTGTCGTGACCGTCGCAGCGCACTACAACGATATACGGGTTCCTGCTTGACTTGCGGTTTACGAACACAAGAAGGATAACACCGATAATAACGCTTCCGATTACTGTAAGTGGTATCATGCCTGCCGCAAGAACGATACCGACTGCGATAGACCAGAACAGGAATGCGATATCCAGCGGTTCTTTGATAGCTGTGCGGAATCGTACTATAGAAAGCGCGCCCACCATACCGAGGGAAAGAACTACATTGCTCGTAACTGCAAGGATAACTACTGTTGTGATCATTGTAAGTGCAACGAGTGTTGTACCGAAACTTGCGGAGTACATAACTCCCGAATAGGTCTTTTTGTAAACCAGGAAGATGAACATTCCCAGGCCGAACGCAAGAACAAGGGCAATTGCCATATCAAGAATGCTGACGTTGGTCACATTCTCTATAAAATTAGATTTGAAAATATCACTGAAACTCATAATAAAAACTCCTTTTTATCCGTAAATACGACAGGCTGCATATTTTGAAAAAGCTCCCTCACGCCTGTCTGAAAGGGATACTGCGTCCCTGATGATATCAGGTAGGAAACCGTCCCACTTGACTTCAAGGATTATAGAATCTGAAACGGGGACCGTCACACATTCGGGATTAAGAAAATCCGTACACCGCAATCCGCTCCGCACATTGTAATCAATGGTCACGCGGACGTTTCCCGCGGGATAGATGAAGGGCTCTCTTGTATAGTCCACAATTGTTTTCGGGGATATGCCATCTGTCATCATCTTTGTGTAGAGTTCCCGTACAAGTGGATACTGAGAATCTATCATCCATGCTGTATCACCGTCAACTATGCTTTGCGCCTGCTGTGCAGTCAGAGGGGCGCTCTGCTTGTTGCCGAGATGGTCTGTCTTGCTTTTCTTTTCAAGGTGAATGACCGAAGTATCGCCGTTGTAGTATCTTATACGGAACTTTTCACGCCTGCTCATTCCGTTTATCTTTTCCATTAGCACCTTGTCTGCAAGGTTGTCGAAGTAAAGACTGCGGATAAAGTATTTCCCGTCTATGGTATGCGGATCGTGATATGCAACTGCGTTGAGTCTGTGGCGTATAGTTATCACATCTGAGTAGTTGATCTCATGCTTGATCTCATGTCTGAAATCCATAGTTTCACCTCTTTTCTTTGTCATAGGTACGCACACAGACTGGTCAAGCGTGCGTATAAGTCTGTGCGCGCTGTATCCTATGCTTTAATTATAACTGTGAACGCTGAATTGACACTGAAAAAGAGTGTGCAGTCTGTATAACAAAAGTGAAATTTGCGTGAAATTATAGCAAAAGCTTTTGTTTTCAGCTTGAATTCAGCGATATGATGTATTATAATCATTATAGGGAATGCTGCTCCCGGCATTCTGCTTATACATATTATGTGACGAAAGGGGGATCACATATGAAAATACTGATAATCGAAGATGAAAGGGTCCTTGCCGATTCGCTTAAGCTTATGCTTCATTCAAAGGGATTTGAAACGGAAGCTGTCTACGACGGTGAAAGCGGCGAGCAGTATGCAATGCTGAATATTTACGACCTTATAATACTTGATATCATGCTTCCGAAGAAAAACGGCTATCAGGTCGCAAAGGCAATACGTGAAAATCGGAACGCCACACCTATTCTTATGCTGACCGCAAAATCCGACGTTGAGGACAAGGTACAGGGGCTTGACGCAGGGGCTGACTACTACCTCACTAAACCATTTGATGCAAGGGAGCTCCTTGCCTGCGTAAACGCACTTCTGCGCAGACAGGGCTCACAGGTGAACGAGCTTGCTTTCGGGAATACAAGGCTCGATATGGAGTCGGCGACTCTTATCTGCGGTGATAATAATATAAGACTGTCCGCAAGGGAGTTTGAGGTCATGCGTATGCTTATGGTATCCGGAAAAAATCACATCTCAAAGGAAACCTTGCTTACAAAGGTATGGGGATATGATTCTGAGGCTGTGGAGAACCATGTTGAGGTCTATGTAGGTTTCCTTCGCCAGAAGCTGGCAAGTATAGGCTCCGATGTGCGTATCGAAACAGTCAGGAGACTGGGCTATCATCTGGAGTGTGATGAAAAATGCTGAAAAGGCTTAGAATAAAGTTCATTGCTGTTATAATGAGTATCGTAACGGTATTGTTCGTTGTGATATTCGGTCTTGTTCTGCATCTTACAAAGCAGAATATTGAGCGGGAAAGCGAACGGATGATGAGAACTCTGGCATTTCGTCCGCCTGCCGCGGCTTCATCAATGCATAAGCCGGACAGAATGCCCGATAATATACGTCTGCCGTTTTTTACGGTCAATATCTCCCGTAACGGTGAGATAACTTCGTTCGACAGCGAATATTTTGACCTGACGGACAGAGAAATGCTTGAAAAGCTTGTGGATGCTGTCAATTCCAGCAAAAAGGAGACAGGAATACTGTCGGACTATGACCTGAGATACATGAAAAATGACAGGGGACACATGAGATCTGTAGTTTTTGCGGATATATCCAGTGAAAAAGCAATGATCAAAGGACTTATCCGCAACTCTGTTATCATTGGCCTGATAGGATATGCTGTATTTTTCCTGATAAGTCTGATCCTTGCCAAATGGGTCACAAAGCCTGTGGAAAAGACATGGAGCGAGCAGAAGCAGTTCATAGCCGACGCGTCTCACGAGCTTAAAACGCCGCTTACTGTTATAATGACTAATGCGGAAATGCTCAGCGATAAGACCTATTCCGAAAGCGAGAGGAATGGTTTTACCCAAAATATCCTCTCTACTTCAAAGCGTATGAGAGGACTGGTAGAAAGCCTGCTTGAACTTGCAAGGCTGGACAATAACCGAACGCAGATAAAGCATGAGGCTGTTGATCTCAGCAAGCTTATAAATGACATTATATTGCCTTTCGAGCCGCTGTTTTATGAGAATGATATGGAGCTGGCCTCTGAAATCGATGACAGGATAATTGTTAATGGCGACAGGGAAAAGCTGAGACAGGTTGTAAACATACTGCTTGATAATGCGCTGAAATATTCTGATCCTGCCGATAAAGTTACCGTGAAGCTTGAACGTCAGTCGGCAAACTGCATTCTTTCGGTCTGCGGCCGCGGAACTCCACTTACGAAGGAGGAATGTGAGGATATATTCAAACGTTTTTACCGTGTCGATCAGTCAAGAAATGACGGTCAGAGCTACGGCTTGGGGCTTTCTATCGCAGACAGCATCATCAAGGAGCATAACGGTAAAATATGGGCTGAAAGTCTTGACGGGCATAATATTTTCCGTGTTTCTTTACCGATTTCATAATAATTTATGCATAAAAACAGCCGCCCTTAAAGTGACGGCTGTTTTTATGATATTATCTGCAAATCTTATAGCGCCGATATGGTTTGAGAAAGAGAATTCCGGTTCAACGAAAGTAAAAGCGGTATGGAGAAGGAATCCCTTTCATCATAACCTAACTGTTCTTTTAATTTTAACACACATATATATATATACGTACTGTATATTGCTGCTGGCGTTAAACAGACTGCAATTACCAATATTCCGTTGCGTGTCCACAAAAGTTTGTTGAACATTGTATTACAGATAGTCATATTATACAATTTGTCAAAGTTGAATTATTGTAGAATCACGAATATGATTAACAAAATGTGACTTTTTATTAAAAGGTATTTTCAAACTTGGAATTTCATAGTATTATAGATACATAATTTATTTTATATAGGGGGCCTTAATATGAGGTTATTTACAATGATAGGCGAAATTTACGACGACGTAGTTGCAGGAAGGAATCATTACATGTACGATGATGATTATGATTGCTTGTATCTTCCTGTCAGCAGGGAGTTCGTAAGTCACGTATTAGAGAAAGAATGCGATCAGTGCGGAGTACTTATTTTTACAATGGATCGTGATTTTAACTATACCCTGGACAGTGTTCTTATCGATGAGGACGAAGTTCCGCGTGATCTCAGAGAAGAGATTGCAGAGTATGTTGACGCTCATGAGATCAATCAGCAGTATTTTGAACTAAGCAGCGCACTTTCCAATGTGTTTTGCAGAATATATTGATGAAGTGAACGGGTGATCCTTGTATAACAAAAAATAAAGCCTGAAAGCAGTGGGGGCTGCTTTCAGGCTTTATTTTTTATCAGTGGTAGTAGGAGTCGATACCAAAGTATTCCTCAAGTGTGAGACCGCTGCTGTGTACAGGATATGAAAGATCTGTGCCGAGATAGCGGATATGCCAAGATTCGTACTGATATCCGGTTATATTCTCCTTTCCCTGCGGATAGCGGATGATGAAACCGTATTCGTGGCAGTGGTTTTCTAGCCATATCGCTTCGGGAGTCCCGTCAAAACTATGATCTATACTGTTTACATCTATAGCAAGTCCCGACTGGTGTTCGGAGAAGCCTGCACGGGCGGAATATGTATCGGCTGCGGCCTGACCGTCGCGGGCAACGTAATTATTGTATATAATGTACTGGTCGTTGTAGGACCTGAAACCTGAACTGAATTTCAGTTTCAATCCCTGCTTGTATGCATCATTTGCCATTTTATTGAACTGAGCCTGACATGTCGGGGCAAGGCCAGGATTAAAGCCGGCAGGCAGACTGTATGATTTGTTTGCGATAAGAGCTCCATGTATGTATGTTAGGCCTTCTGTATTGTACTGTAATGGTGCAGGTGCGTAATCGCTGTCCTCGGGCGACGGGGGAGTTCCTGCAGGGCGGTGCGGCGTGGTTACAGGCTGAGTAGCTTCATTTTCTGTCACTGTGGTTTGGGCAGCTGTGGCTGACTGGGTTGTAACTGACTGTGTTGTTACTGCTGAGGTTATGGTTTCAGAGGCTTTTGTTGTTACGATATTTGCAGCAGTCTCTGTTGTCACTGCTGTAGCTGCGGGTGGAGCTTCTGTTGCGACAACATAAGTCGTTTCTGTAGTTGTTTTTTCATAAGATATCTTTTTTGCTTTGGCAGTAGTTTTTATAATGTTATCAGAAGTTGTTGTTGCTGCTTCCGTCTTGACTGTTGCTGTAACTGCGATAGGGATATCTGCTGTTTCAGATCCGATTTTTCCGCAGGCGGTGCATGATATGGCTGCTGCTGCCATCAGAGCAATTAATAAACTTCTTTTCATTTTGATGACCTCCTTGTGTTTTGGGGCTTTCTATATACAATATTCGTACCGTTTCCTGCAAGTGTTACATAAAAGCAGAAATTTATTCTTGGATTTTCTTGATTTATTTATAAGGTATATGATAAAATAAAAAAAGTTTAAAATAATCATTGATCAGTGTAACACTTGCAGTTCGGTCTGCGAATGTTGTTAATGAAAGGTCGACCCGACAAAATATAAAACGCAGGGAGGAATGAAAATGACAAGCAGGGAACTGGCGGTTATGATGCGGAAATCATCTGTCGCCTGCCATAAAGCACTTGTAAAAGAGTACGGCCGATATGTTTATGCTATCGTTTACAACAAGCTCAGAGGCTGCGGCACCAATGAAGATATAGAAGAATGTGTCAGTGACGTCTTTGCGGATCTTTTTGTGAAATGCGAATTGGACGAAGCATATGAAAACGATATAAAATACCTGATAGGAACAATTGCAAAGAGAAAGGCTATTGACAGCTTCAGGAGACTGACTTCAAGTGCAGCTCATTTCACAGATACAGATGAGGAAGATATGCAGCATCTTGCTTCGGATTTCAGTGTTGACGAGCATGTTGACCGTACAGAACTCCGCCGCGTACTTCTTGATAAGATAGACGAACTGGGGGAGCCTGATTCGACTATACTTATCCAGAAATTCTACTATAACCGAAACTCAAAGGAAATAGCCCAGAGCGTTTCAATGTCGGCGGTCGCGGTAAGACAGAGGTGCTCGAGAGCTATGGACAAGCTCCGCACTATGCTTGTGGAGATCGGTATATCACTTTAAGGGGAGGGAACGGCAATGAGAGAGAAAAAAATATTTGATGTTCTTGAGAACGCGGAGCATGCTTCTATGGAAAGACTTATAGATAAATGCCCTGAAATAACAGATGAACAGCTTGACAAGATATATGTCATGAGCGAAAAGAAGTTTAAAAAAATAAAAAAAGCGCAAGATAGAACAATGAAAGACAAAAATATAGAAATGACTGAAAATGATTCAGTCGGGGGTGTTGAGCGCAGCAGAAGACCTTCATGGCTCACACCGCTCAGCACAGCCGCGTCTGTAGTTCTTGTCGCAGGCGCGATCATAGGCAGTACTATCCTTATCAGGGGAAATAAGGTATCGCCTGACGGCGATGTCAGGATACCTCCTGCTGTTTCGGCTACAACAACCCGGATTACAGCTACAACTGCTGTATCAACTGAAATGAATGTCTATACTGACAAGAGCAGTACGACCTTCACAACAACGGAAGCTGTTACAATATCAGCCGAAGGCAGTGATAAAAACGAGAAAATTACAGAAAACACAACGGCTGATGAAACGGACAATGATTTTATAAAGCCATATGTCGGCCAGTGGAGATATCAGACTTCACCCAACAATACTGTACACATTGACGGACATGATGCAGGCACCGTTGAGATACGCGGGGACGCCACCTACACGTATACCGATAGAAACGGCTATGTCACAACAGGCAGTATCAGAAAGGCTGTTGAGCAGATAGGCGGTTCTGAGGTGTTCGGTATCGAGTTTTCGGGAGACAATTTCGTTTCAGAAGATTCAAATGTGTTCCACCGCGCGTATTACAGCGACTCGATGCCTGACGAATTCCACTTCGGAAACGGCGATGCGGCGCGAATCGTGCGCGGAACAGAAAATAAGACCTATGCCGAGATAGCTGTTGAAAAGATGGATAATTTTGATATTATTGAAGGAACGATGGCTATCGAGTTCTTTACCAACAATGATTATGCATTCAGTAAAGACGGTATTGATTACTACAGGGTAACAAGATCGGATAAGTTCAATTCACTGGCCGATATCAAGTCTCTTATCAATGATACCCTGACAGGTGATCTTAAGGATGAGTATATGGAGGCCTGCGATGGCCGTTACATGGAGAAAGATGGCGTTCTTTATGAATCACGCGGACAAAGAGGTACGTTTTCATATGATACAAGCGGAGGAGTTGTTATATCCGGGGTTAGTGAAAACCAATTCACCGCAACAGCTGTTAAACCGAATTTTGTGGCTGCACAGGGACGGGGAACAGCAGTATTTACTAAAGTGAACGGCATATGGAAAATAAGCAGATATGATTGCGGAGAACCGCTTGGTTAAACAGATTATTCTGAGACTAACCATGTCTGTCTTCATCATTTAATACGATTAAAAGGGCTGCTTAAGCAGCCCTTTTAATTTATAATTTTTATAATATTTTTGCTGATAATGATATTATCGTCTTATTTGTATAAAAAATTCCAAGAATGTATTGTTTTTTAGGTGGCATTATGCTATTATATAGTCAAAGCCGATATTGTAAATATTGGCTTCAGGGTTTTACGTAAAAGAAATAAGGGAGGGAATTTTATGCGTAAACATTATAACAAGATCATTGCAGGAGTACTGACAGCTGCAATGATCGTACCTACCGCTGTCAGTGTTGCCGAGCCTATGCGCTCCTATGCATCTCAGATCCTGGGAGAGACTACCTTTGATCATAAGATGCTTCCTTGGCATACAGCGGAAGCAAGTCCTGCAAAGCAGTATTTTGATATTGCTGACGGAAACGTACACATCACTATCCTGGTTCCCGAGGGTGCCGACAAGGAAAAGTGGGATCTCCAGTTCAGGCACAGAAATCTTAATTTTCAAAAAGGTCATGAGTATAAGGTAAGCTTTAAAGCCAAAAGCAGCAGAGACGGCTTTGAGCTTTGCTCATGTATCGGTACTATCAAAGGTGACGAGGAGTACTTTGAGCTGGACGGCTATTCAAACGATATGCACATGGGGCCGCACATGGGAGGTCAGTGGCCATCAGCTGCTGTAAAGCTCACAAAAGAGTGGCAGACATTTGAGGGGATATTCAAGCCCACAAAGGATCTTGATGCTGTTGAATGGCGTTTTGATTATGCAAAGGGTACGAAATACCAGGGAAACGCAATTCAAGGCGACGAGCTCTGGTTTGATGATATGTCCATAGAGGATCTTACCCTTGACGTTTATGGACCGCAGACATTTAATTACGGCTATACGACTCGTAAATACAGCGGTCTTGATGATAATTTTATCTCCGTAAATCAGCTGGGCTACTGCAAGGGACTTGCAAAAAGTGCGACAATCGGAGATAATAAGGGCGATATCACCTACGATGGTAAGAAGCTTGAGCTCGATGATATAAATTATGACTATGAGATAGTAAGGACTTCAGATCAGGAAATCGTTTACACCGGAAAAACAAATAAACCGGTTTTTGATCAAGATTCTGGCGATAATGTTTGCAGGATAGATTTTACCGGATTCGATGAGGAGGGTGAGTATTATATCCGTATCAAGGGCAAGAGCTGGCGCTCCTTCCCGTTCAGGATCGGTTCGGATATTTATCGTGAAGCCGGCAACGATATGCTGACAAACGCGCTCAATTATTTTTATCTTAACCGTGCAGGCAGCAAGATCAGATCTGAATACATAACGTCAGGTGAGGCACGAGAGCTTGCGCATGCACATCAGCCTGATGACTACAACGGTTTTGTACTGAATGAGTGGCAAAGGGCGTATTATAATAATCCGGCATATTATCATTATAATGTATTTGACAAAAATACGTCCGGTCTGAATACAGGCGGCGGCTGGTACAACGGCAGAGATTTCGGTAAGTCTATGACAGAGGGCGGTATGTCGGTATGGACTCTTCAGAATATGTATGAAAGATCTTTGTATTACGATACATCCAATGATAAATTCAGGGACGGATCCGGAAAGGTGGTTATTCCCGAAACGGGCAATTCTGTTCCAGATATCCTTGACGAATGCAGATATGAGCTGGATTTCATGTCAAAGATGAAGGTAAAGCCTAATGAGCCGACATGGGGCGACTATGCAGGTATGTATTATCACAGTGCACGCAGCGTTGGTTTTGATGCAGATATGCGTGATTACGAATGCGAGTGCCTGTACTGTGTTGAGCCTCCGACATTTGCAGCAACGCTGAATTATGCAGCCTGTGCGGCACAGGGTGCAAGGTTGTGGGCTGAATATGATGATGAATATGCGAAAGAGTTGTGGAAAAGTGCCAAGGACGCATATGATGCTTATCTGAAATACTTTTATAAAGCATCGCCCGATGAAGAAAGCAATTATCAGTCGCTGTATGCGCCTCAATACAAGGGAGTAGGTTCTTACTTCAATCCTGAGGACGAGGTCGAGGCTGATGCTTACTGGGCAGCCTGCGAGCTGTACATAACTGCAAAGAAAATGGAAGATACTGACGCTCAGTCATATTTTTTACAGCTTTCCGACTATGATAACGCGTTTAAGTTCACCACAAGGATAACTGGTGGAAATAATGAGATCTGTGATGGTTCATTAACTCTTTTCAACAGTGGAAATCCTGCCTCAGCCGGTTCAATGTCACTGCTGTTGAATAAGCGGCTGATGGACGGTAAGCAGGAAAGAATACTTATGGATTCTGTTGTTGAAGCAGCTGATGACATTATTGGTGTCGAGAAAGAACAGGGCTACGGTATCCCGTATATGTATAACGGTCCCGGCTCATTACCGAACGGATTGGCATTTCAGGTCTGGTACACCGGCTTTGAGCAGGACTCCAATGAACGCGCCCTCAACAACATGTTTGCCTTGGCTTATGCCTACGATATTACAGGCGATGATAAGTATCTGAACGGCGTTGTATCTGGTATGGACTATCTGTTGGGCAACAATTCTATGGCGTATTCGTTTATTTCGGGGTATGGCTCTTACCATGTCAAGAATCCTGTTCATATATACTGGAAGAATGATATCGACAGTACAAAGCCGAAGGCTCCGAGCGGGGTAATTGTAAGCGGTCCCAATTCCAAAGTTTCCGACCCTTATACACGCAGTCTCGGATTCCCTGAAGATGCACAGGAACCCTCCGAGAGATTCTATGTTGATTCCTCTGAAGCATGGTCGACCAACGAGTCATCGCTTAGCTGCAATGCTTCTCTTGCGTGGATAGTTTCGTTCCTTCAGGACGAGGCGTGCGGGGAAACTGATGATACTGAGCCTTCAGGCGATATAAATTCCGACGGAGTATTGAACATGGCAGATTACGTACTGCTCAAGAGATGGATGCTCGGTATATACAATATAAAGCTGCCGGACTGGAAGGAAGCTGATTTCTGCAAGGACAACAGGCTCGACGTATTCGATCTTTGTCATATGAAGAAACTGATCCTTAAAAACAATGAGCTTACTTATGTTGAGCCAGATGTCAGGGTAGAATACGGTTCACCGTTCTTCAGCGACCAGACTGATCTGAAAATATACCGCGGTCCCGATGAAAGCTATGAGGTCATCGGTGTTCTCCCTGTTAATTCTTCGATGAGGGAATGGGGACATCAGGATAACGACAACCGCTGGATGTTTATTGAGTACAAGGGACAGTATGGCTGGATAAATACACTGGATGATAACGGACATTCACTGGTCTTTTTTTCAGATGTTGCAGCTAAGCCGGTTATCTACCTATATCCCGAAGAAAAGACAGATGTACATGTTGAGCTTGAGCTTATCGGGTCTGAGCTCTCAACAACATATCCAAAGTATAATAACGGCTGGGACGTGACCGCATATCCCGACGGAAAGCTTGTCAACAAGGCTGACGGTACAAATCATAAATACCTTTTCTGGGACAGTGTAAATTGCAGCACAAGATTCGATATGTCAGAGGGCTTCTGCGTTGCAGGCAGCGATACTGAGGATTTCCTCAAGGAGAAGCTCACATATATGGGACTTACCGAGGAGGAAATGAACGAGTTTATCGTATACTGGCTGCCGAAAATGGAGCATAATGCGTATAATCTCATTGCGTTCCAGGGTGATACATATACAGATTCCGCAAAACTTGATATTACTCCCTCACCTGACAGCCTCTGCCGTATATTCATGGTATATGCTCCTCTTGAAAAAGCTGTGGATATTGAACCTCAGCAGCTCAGGGCCTTTGAAAGAAACGGGTTTACAGTTGTTGAATGGGGCGGCTGTGAGATAAAATAATAATATACTTGATTAATGGCAGGAAAGTCCTTGCAGCTGCGGGGACTTTCCTCAAATATGAAAAATGCTTTTTTAAAGCGAGGAAATACAAAACGCAGAAGCTTTTTTACAATATAAAAAATCATACAGAGAGGCAAAAACTATGAAATTGCTTATTATCCGCCATGGAGACCCTGATTATACTATCGATTCGCTTACGGAAAAGGGACATCGCGAGGCTGAAATGCTTGCAGAAAGGATCGCTCCCATGAATATATCGGCTTACTATGTTTCGCCCCTTGGCAGAGCTAAGGCAACAGCCGGATATACACTGAAGAAATGCGGACGAACAGCTGAAACTCTTGACTGGCTCCGCGAATTCGATAGAAATCTTATCGTCGGTCCCGACGGGCAGCGCCGCATAGCATGGGATATGCTTCCGCAGGACTGGACGGCTGTACCAGAGTACTATGACAAGGAGAAGTGGAAGGATGTTCCCGTTATGGCAGAGGCTGATATGAGAAACGGCGTTTCGTATGTGGAAAACGGCTTGGATTCTCTTCTCGCAAGGCACGGATATGAGAGGAACGGCAGCTTTTACAAGGCTGTACGCCCAAACTGTGACACTATCGCACTCTTTTGTCATTTCGGAGTTGAGAGTGTGATGCTCGGTCATCTTCTCGGGATATCACCAATGCTGCTGTGGCATGGCTTTATAGCTGCTCCTGCATCGGTAACTACTGTCTGCACCGAGGAAAGACGTGAAGGGAGCGCATATTTTCGTGTTTCGGCTTTCGGAGATATCTCTCATCTCAATGCACATGGTGAACCGCCCGCATTTGCAGGGCGATTCTGTGAGATGTACAGCAATACTGAGCAGCGCCATGACTGAAAAAGATTAGTTAACAGAATGTTTACATTTGCCGCCGCACATTTTTGTGTCCTGATTCGTTAAGCTTAATATAAAAAGGCATTTTTTGCTTGTAAAGGGAGGTTTATATATGATATTAACGAAAAAAGCATTATCTGCTGTTATTGCAATGGCTATGTCTGTGGGAACTGCGGGACTTTTTCCTGTGACAGCTGATGCGGCTGCTGTAAACTGGGAGGCATTTAATGAATGGGGTCCGGAATGGTTCCCGAAGGATTTTGAGTCTGCCATGGACTTTTACAATACTTACGGTTCCACAAGAGTTGAAAATGACTTTGTGTGTATTATTGCACATGTTCCGAATACATGCAAAATGAGTACCGATATCAAAACTACTTATAAGAATACCACCGCCAGACCTCAGGCAGAATATGAGAGTAAAATATTCAGTTTTGATTTCAAGCTCCCCGAGGCTCCCGATGAAAGTGACGCCAAGGCATATGCTGATTATCTTGACAAGATCGAAAGGTATAAATTCCACGACATAACCGACAGCAGCTCCATAGGCTTTCATTATGAAGCTCTGCTTATAATGTACAGTTTATCGGACGGCCTTGATGTAAAGGTCCGGCTAAGGGACAAGAACACAGATGAAGCTCTGTCTGATGGTGTGACATATTCATTTGATAAGAATGATGAAGGCTATTATGTGGAAACAGATATTTACAGATGGCTGCCGGATTCTGTCCCGGAATTCAACGATTATCTCAAAAAGTACGGCAATGTTTCTTTCAGGGACGGAATGCTCATATACTGCAATAATATCAACTACTCAACTGGTGCGGATCTGAAAATCGAACAGTCCGGCGAGGGAAAACTAAAGGCTGCGCCCTATGGTCAGCCTGTCACTGACCGGATTTTTCAGGTCGTAGGCGAGACTTCAAGTGTAATGAAACTTTTCAGTGGCGAGACTGAGGGAGATGTGGATATTACCTTTACCTCGGGAAGGACGTGGGATGAGACGGCTTCGGATCATAAGGGGATAGCGGCTTCTGTCCATGTTGATGATAAGCTGAACGTTGCCGATAACAGTATCAAGTCTGTTCCCGAGTGGGTACCCCAGGACTATGCGTCCGCTGTTAAGTTTTACAACGAGAACGGAGCTACCTTCGTCAGGGACGGAATTATTTGTTTAGTACGCAGGATCGAATCACAGTTGATAAATGAACTGCCTGTACGATTCGAGGGCTCGGTTTCTGATAGTATCAGGAGCTATGAGCTTGCAAATGAGTTCTTCAAAGATTCTGAAAAAGGTTATTATGCCTATAATGTCATGGCGTATGACATACCGAACGATTCTGATCTGACTGTTAATTTCAGATGCGGACGTTTTGCGGAGACCGAGAGGACAACAAGCTCCTACAGCTTCAAAAAGGACAGCACAGGTTATATAACTCAGACAGACAGGAACTTCTGGCTGCCTGACAGTGATGAGGAGTTTGAAAGATACTATGAAAAGCACGGTACGTTTTCAGTTCAGGACGGATACATTATGTACTGCACGAATATCCCGTTATCCAGGTCTGTTTTTATCAGAACTCAGCAGTTCGGCTCGGGCGCTCTGATCGAAGACCTTGAAAGAAAGATAGATAAGCATTATGTTTCCGAAAGCGAAAAGAAAGCATATGACGGTCAGAGGCATGTCATCAAGCTATTCAAGCCTATAAAGCCGGGTATAGTCAAGCTTGTTGCAAGCAAGACAACAGGTTACGTGAATGATGATAATTATGAGGATGAGACAGCATACTACAGGATAACCGAGAGTATGGACATTATCCCAGCCGTGGAAAAGGACCTGAAAACATCTGTTAAGGGTGACTGCAACGGCGATGGTATGATCGGTATTTCAGACGCGGTTGCACTGCAAAGATGGCTGCTCAAAAAGGATACTCTCCCTGATTTCGGAATTGCTGATCTCAACGGCGACGGTGCGGTAGATGTATTTGACCTTTTGGCTGTAAAGAAGCTCATAGTCAAAAGCATATCGGAAGACCCGCGTCCCGTAATGGTGCTTGTCAGTCAGAATTTCGCATGGACACCTCATCAGAGCGTGACTATTGTGGATCAGTACGGCAGGACCTATGGCTTCGAATACGAAAACACGAAGACAAGCTGGGAAGAAGTACAAAAAGGGATAGTTTCGATGTACGGTAACGACTGGTATGACAGGCTCATTGAAATAATGGTAAATGATAAGGGAACGGCAGGCAGTATTTCAGACAAAGCCATGACAGAGATAAATAAGATGTCAGAAAAAGCGGAAAAGTACAGTAAAACAAGAATGTACTCCGTAGGATATATGTGCGATGCAGGCAGTACTTCTCTCTATCTTGTAAATAAAGACGCTGACGGTAATCCTGTTAATGCTGTTCTCGCAGAATTCGGCGACTCGGTTGGCTGGATAGACGATCCTGAGGTAAAGGAATTTGTAAAAACTCTGGCAAGCTATGATATTTTTGGGCAGAATGTGATCAACGTCCTTGAAAATGACGGGGATTTTCATTGGTAAACCTGAAAACACTGTGCAGCAGAGTATATCGATCATGAAAGGAGTAATGTAAAATGAAAATGCTAACAAGACTCACATCGGGACTGCTTAGTATAGCAATGGTACTGAGCGCAGCAGGGAACTCTCCTTTGATCTTTCAGAACAGACAGTTTACAGCTGTTGCTTCCGAAAGCAATTACGGAGATACAGAGTATGTGGCTGAGATAAGAGACGTCTATATAAAAAGCTTAAAAGATGAAAAAAACAGAAAAACGATCACTATTATCCCCAAAACGGGAGGTATTTATAACTTTTACAACGAAGTTGTCATATCACTTGAATCTCCCGAATCTGCAGGTATCAGCTTGGAAGATGAAGACAGGGACGAGGTAATAAAATGGAAAAACAGCTGTAAGCTCTTTGAACAGCTGGAGGAGGAAGCAGTAGTTACATTAAAACTGGCGGCATATGCGAAAGAAGATTTCGACGCATTCAACGAGGTTATTGAGAAGCAGAGCATCTACCGCGATTTTTCACATGACTATTTATACATGGATTATATCGCTTCGATCAGGTCGTCAAGTATACATTATTACGGCGATATCAACGACGACGGAGTTGTTGACAGCTTCGACGTTATCATATACAGAAAGCAGCTTTCGGGTGATAAGAACACAAAGCTCACAGACGATCAGTTCGGCAACGGCGATATTAACAACAATGCCGAGATAGATGAGGAGGACCTTAAGCAGGTACAGGACTATCTCCTCGGAAAGACCAAGGAGTTTAACGGCTGTGCAGCTATCGGAAGTGTACGCCTTGACAACACTATTGATGTAAAGGCTGACAGCGGAAAAACCACCGATGATGTATTTGCTGCCGCTGAAATGAAATTCGGCATTGATCTGCTGAAAAAATGCTTTGATCCTACCGTTAGCGGCGAGGAAAACATGCTTATCTCTCCGCTTTCTGTCTCTACTGCACTTGCAATGACTGCAAACGGTGCTGACGGAGAAACAAGGGCTGAAATGGAAAAGGTCCTCGGAAACGGACTTACTCTTGACGAGATAAATGATTATATGGCATATTATCTCAGCAATCTGCCCGATGAAAAGAAGACAAAGGTATATCTTGCAGACTCTGTATGGTTCAAGGACAAACCCGAATTCAAGGTCTATGACGATTTTCTTGAGAAGAACAAGAGATTCTACAATGCTCAGATATATAAGGCTCCGTTTGATGATACCACAGTAAGTGACGTGAACAGCTGGGTAAATCAGAATACAAAGGGAATGATACCGAGTCTTCTGAAAAACGGCGACCTTGATCCCGATGAGCAGAAGGAAATACTTATGATGCTCATAAATACCGTTTATTTCGAGGCTGAATGGATGGATACCTATGAAAGATCCTTAGACGGCAAGTTTACCGATCTCAACGGCAAGGAGCATAATATAAAGGAGCTCCGCAGCATGGAGAAAGAGTATTTCGATCTCGGTGACGCCGACGCTTTCAAGAAGGATTATTTCGGGGGAAAATACAGCTTTGTCGGAATTATGCCCAAGGAAAAGAGCCTTGTAGAATATATAAACGATCTTGATGCCGAAAAGCTCTATAACGGGCTCAGAGCTTGTGAGGATCCGGATACAGTTGACCTTTACGTCATGATACCGAAGTTCAAGTATAATTACAGCAAATCACTGAGTGACGTGCTCAAGGCGATCGGTATGCCGTCTGCCTTTGATTATAAAACGGCTGATTTTTCAAAGATAAACGATATGAGTTTTGAAGAGGCTCCTCAGCTATTCATTGATGATGTGCTCCATAAGACAAAGATTGAGGTAACGGAAAAGGGCACAAAGGCAGCAGCTGTAACTGCTGTTATGATGGCTGCAATGTCGGCAATGCCAATTCCTAAGAAAGAGGTGCATATTGAGCTTGACAAACCGTTTATGTACATGATTGTTGACGAAAACAATATGCCATTGTTTATAGGTGCAGCTACTCAGCTTGAAGAAAACTGAATAATCTGAAAACGGCAGCATTTCAAAGCAAAATGCTGCCGTTTCGTATGCCTTCTGATTTGTTTTGAAGTTATTTGGGATAGTTGATTGCGATACAGCTTCGTGACGAAGCAGAAGGAAACTTGAAGTTCCTGATACAGTTAACAGGATAAAAAAGAGCAATAAGCTTTTTCAGTGTGATATAGCATTCGTTAGCTGACAAAGCAGGATTATGTTGTGAAATATGTTTTTGTGATGTATAGTTGTCTGTAAAGCATACTTGTCAATAAACGAGACCGAAAAATACTGATAAGAAATTTGAAGCTTGACTATTTTGCCTGAAATGATATAATGAGCATATAAAGTTTTTTTACAAAGGAGGTATGCTATGAATGAACAGATAAAAAAGGCTGCGCCTCTTTTCTGGCTGCTTGCTGTTTTTTTGTGTTTTAATTAGTATACGCCGCCTGTTTTTCCTGCTGTATCAGCTGTTACGGAAGAAAAAGAGGACAGAGGGATAATAAAAAAGGACTGTATCGCTGACGGAGACATTTTCGGGCTGGATTATTTCGTACCGAAGCCGGATAATGAGGATAACAGTACTGTTGTTTTTGAAAAGAACAACGACGGAACAGGCAGTTTCACATGGCGGGATAACAATGATCTCTGTCTGTATATCGGAAAAAGATTTGCAGAACCTGTTATGTATACCGGGCTTGACGAGCTGAAAATAAATTATGAAGGAAATATTACTTTCAACGCTGACGGCTGTTACGGAATATACTTTGATATGGAGGAGCCCTATGCCCAAGCAGAATAGGAATATATCAGGAAAAGCTCTGCCAAGCGGAGCTTTTCCATTGATTGCATGCAATTGCTTGACATGCTTAATAGCGTATGATATAATAAAATACAATAATTCCCTGTGTTATGAGACGGCAAAAGGAGAGGTTTTATGAAGGATTCAGGTTTTAAAAGGAAGAAAAGATGGCCAAAGGTACTGCTTGTCATATTTATTGTTATATGCATGCTGGTCGGCTTTATTTCGGTCAATGCTTCAAAAAATATGAAAGTCATGGATCGTACCGTTGATTCCGGAACGAATACATTGTCTGCATATGCAAAGCTTACTCCTGTTGACGCAGGGGAGTACAAGAGAATAAAGATGTACAGAGTTATGAAGTTTGATGTTTTGCAGTACGACATCGAGGATATAGGAAATCTTTCCGTAATGACTGTAAATATGGGATTTATGCAGATGGTATCATATGTAATAACTCCCTATAAGAAGAATATGCCTATGCTATCAATGGATTTCATGTATATACTCGGAAAACGTAAGGCATATGTTGAATTCTATGATCTTGTAGCAGACCCGACTTCATCGGAATACATTGCAGTTTTGGACAAAATAAAGGCTTTCGAGAGTAAATACAGTGATATGGAAGATGTTAAGGTCGATACCGCATGGTATGACAGCTATCTGACGGTCGTACTTCATAAGGCAGGCAAACGTGCCGATGATGACAGGATAGAGGAACTGTTCAATGACGCAATACGCTGCTACATGGAGGCTGCCGGGGAGCTTGATACCCTCAGTGATGGAGAAAAGGCTGAAAAGCTTGAGATTACACAGAAATACTGTGATAATCTTGTTGAAAAGGGCGGAGTATCCACCAATGTCTTCAAAAAGGCGCTCGGTGAGGAAAAAACAAAGGATTTCTTCAATAAGGTATTCTTTGGTACCGAAAAGTACAGATAAGAATATATCAAATACAGTCACAGGAGCAGTAAGAGCTTCTGTGACTTTCTTTATTCAGTATAGCGCGCGTTATGCATAAAAAAGCAATAAATGAGTTGAATCTGCTCTGCCTATATGTTATACTGAATATATATGGACAAATGAGCCGATCAGTTTTATCGGCAGAACGGATACTGATTTGACATGATATGAGGAGGAATCTATATGAAGCTGAAAAGGGTGTTTTCCGTGCTTTCAGCAGCGGTTATGGCTGTGACTGGCGTGAGCGCCGCAGTTGTAAATGCTGAGGATTTAACCATTACTGCAGAAGCAGAGAAGCCGCCAATATATATCCCTGATTTTCCGCAGGAAATATTAGAAGAATTTGATATTGACTGGACAGGGCTGAGCTGTAACAGATTTGTTGAGAATACTGAGTTCGACAGCGATATGAGCCATAACAAATTCCGGTATGACGGCGGCTATGCGATGTACAGTCAGCAGAACTACTCAAAGAATTTTTGTTATACGGGCAACTGGCACGAATGTGACAGCTTTCAGATGTATCAGTCGAAGGCTTTTCCGCTCCCTGAGTATACTGAGGATATGGAACTGAAGCTTCATATGTATATTCACTCTGATGTCAAGAAGGAGGGTGAACTGAAAACAGGTCCTCTTTTGGAAATCAACGGCGGTAAGGACGAGCTGTTTATAGTAGAGAGGTACACTTCTGTAACTGATTTTTCGAAGTTTGAAAAGATAGGCTCTTACGATTCAGACGGCTGGGGTTATGATTTGTACAGGACGTCCGCCGAAAATGCTGAGGAGGGTTCTCCTGTACGTTATTATGCTGTAAATACGGAGGGCATAGTAAAGACAGATGTAAGAATTGATGATTATAACACCGGAGTACATGAGAATTTCATCTCAAATATTTCTGACCACCTTGCAAAGCTTCGTGAGTTTGTCGATACAGAAACAGTTTTGAACAGGTATGGTATGCTTACTGAGGGAAAGGGCGGTGTAGGCTATATTTATCATCAGGACGAGCTGAAGGGTTCATATCTCACACTGGCCGAAGAAGAAATAATACGTGACGAGAACAAGGATCCTGTTCCATATAACTGCAATGTTATCAAGAAATTCGGCGGCTACATATACTCGTTGCAGACCCTGGATAGCTGCATGCCCATAAATACTCTTGAAGACGGCAGATATGAGTACAGTTTCCATGAAAATACTTCAACACTTACGCCTTTTGAAGACGGTGCTTTTACAGTTGATGTGCCTGAGGGAATAATGGCGGGAGCTTTTGTCGGAAAGGAATATGACGGCAAAACCCCTCTTGGTGATAATAATTGCTTTTACGAATACAAGTATTACGTTACAGGAGAGGAAAATGTCAATATAGGTGCGACTGTATGGACGACGGAGCCTTATGTCAGAATAGATTTCCAGGAGGAATCGGATATCTATATGGTTCCGAGAGACAATTATCTTGGAACTATTGATCTGAAGGGCGAGGAATATGATCTTTATGGTCAGCAAGTTCAGGATTTTGATATGGCACCGCTTCTTGAGGAAATATATAATGGCTACCTGTTCATTCATAGAAACAGCGGTTACGACAGGGACGTTAACGAATTGAGAGAAGCTACTGTACCCGTATCCGCTCTGATAAATGCTGCAAAGATATATGATCTAAGTGCAGGAAATCTATGCAGGATCGGTCTTAGCGCCAATTCCTATGCCGGTGGCTTTAATCTCAATGTTACCTGCAATAATATAATCGAAGATGCTCCTTTTGACGTCGGTACTTCCTTTGTGGACACAGCAAAGGGTTATGGGGTGAGTATGGGACCGTATACTTTTGATACTTCAAACACAGGTTTTATGTACGGCTATGAGAACGGCTGCTTCTCGGCAGGTTCAAATGGTGACAAATGGGCGTATTTTACGTCAGGCATAAAAAAGAAATATGATGATAACTATGTTATTGATCAAAAGCACGGTATTGCTGCGGACTATAAGGTCGGGTACAGCTTTGATAATAATTATGAGATAGCTTATGAGCTTGTCGGTTCGCTTAACAAGTATCAATATAAGTTTGAAGTATTCCGTATTGTTGAGAAAAGTTCCGATTACCCGCTGGAGTACAACTGTACTGGAACCGTGACAGGCATGACACGCTCTCCTGCCAAACCAGATCCTCAGTTTGTAAAGACCTACACAGCAGGCGGACATGAATATGACCTGTACAAAGATTACTGTGTGTTCTGGGGATGTTTCAGTGATACATCCTATGAGAATTACGTAAGTATAAGAAAAGATCAGGATGACAGCACTACACTTGAGGGAAGTATCGATTTCAATGAGCATCTCAGGCAGATAGGCGATGATTTCATAGGCAACTTATATTTAAATGAAGTTTGCCTTGCCGTCTATGCAAATAAAGCAAAGGGAGCAGTGGAAGCCCTCAGGAACGATATAAAGTTTGACATTGAATACACTGATCCGGTCATGGTCGGGGACATCAACAGTGATTCGCGTGTGGATTCAATGGACGTTGTGGCTGCAAGAAAGGCTTTGATTGCGCAGTTTGACGGAGAAAACGGAACAGCTGACGAAAAAGTTGATATCAATCAGAATGGATCATTTGAGATCGCAGACGTAGTGCTTTTGCAGTCATTTGTACTCGGAAAGATAAAGGTTCTTTAGTTGACTGCGGTAAAAGATCAAATAAAAAAAGAAGTTCCCCCTTGGGCGTAGACTGAATGTTACCATTCGCCTTCGTCCGAGGGGGACTTTTTATGAGTAATTACTTTTTGAGAGCTTCACGAATTATTTCAAATCTCTTGATAAGGAAGTCAACAACCGAGGTCTGACCACCGCCGAACATTCCGCCGCCGAAGTCCATATCGCCCCAGTCCATGTCTCCCCAGTCCATGTTGCCCCAATCCATGTTCTCCCAGTCTACGTTAGCCCAGTCGAAGCTTGCGTCGCCACCGAAGCCGGCCCAACCGCCGTTTTCGCCGTTAGCTCCGCCGAAGCCGGCCCAGCCGCCGTTTTCACCGTTGGCATCTCCGCCTCCGAAGCCGGCCCAGCCGCCATTTTCACCGTTAGCGTCTCCGCCGCCGAAGCCGCCCCAGTTGCCCCATGCATTGCCAGGGTCTTCCTCGCTGTACTGGAGACCTTCAGCGCTCTTGGATGTATTGATATCGAAGTCTTCAACAGTGAATGAAGCTCGCGGATCGGCCTGAACGTGCGGGCGTATCTTCTTTGCATAGTTGGCTACGTACTGCTCGGGATCGCTGTAGTAGTCGAGGATGTCATTGACGATATCTACATACATATCGTAGTATTCGGGAACCTGCAGGAGCTTTGCAAGAGGACGGTCTTCAATAGTTGACTGATAAAGGCTTGTTGTTATATCAGATGTCACTGAGTTTGCACCGCCTGTGAAATTGCCGAGGCAGAGGTTGTAATCCCAGCCTACGAAGTATGCCTTGCCGCCTGTGAACATGAGGTAGTAGTTATGCGCAAGTGAACCGTTATAACTGTCGTAGTTGCAGAATATCGAGTTTACTGCAAAGCCTTTGAGGAAACTCGGTACATCGAGAACATCCTCTATGAACTTGTAGTCTGTGGGAGTCAGCTTGTTGATTGCTGTCTTTACATCTTGAATATGCTTGAACTCGTCATCTGTACCGAACTTAACGTCGAATCTGTCAAGAGGCATACTATCGGTGAATGAGCAGTAGCTGTCACCGCCGAAGCCGCCCCAGCCTCCGCCGTTGCCGTTGCTTTCTGTAGCCTTGTAGAGTACCGAATCGTCATCTACTGCATAGCGCTCGGCAACAGTAGTACCGGGCTGTTCGGCAAGAAGGTAGAAGCTGTAGAGCTCGCCGTTTAGGTACATGTCGGTATGTGCAGCATGCGGAGCAACGCCGCCTACTTCGTACATAGCGTTATAGCAGATGATATCTCTGAGGCATGAAGCATCCATGAGCATATTGTTCATGCAGAGCTCTGTAAGTCCGTGATAATTTACTTCCTTATCGAACTTGTCTGTCTTGATACGGAAGCTGTACTTACCGTTCTGAGCCATCATAAGTGAGCTGTTGCCCTTTGTACGGATACCTACGTTCTTCAGCTCCTCGCCGTCAATAACAACATCACACGGAGTCCATTCTTCCTTGCTGGCGTTAGCGATGAGATTGTCCCACTGTGCCTGATCCATTCTGACGTCGATCTTGTGTATCTTTTCCTGGCTGAAGAGCTCCTGATAGAGCTGTTCTTCGTTTTCCATATCGTTGTTTACATCTGTAAACTTGACAGGCTTGCCGCTCTTGAAGGAGCTGCCGCTGCTGTGTTTCATTTTGATACCGCCTGCGAATACCTTTAAGTCTCCCGAAGCTAAATCGGCAGAGGAAACAACAGCATATCTGAACTTTTTAAGTGTATTTTTCTCGATAAGTACCTTGTTTGAGGCATCAGTTACAGTAATAGGATTGTTTTTGCTCCATTCCTTTGTGAAATCGAGCATAAGAGCAGGCTGTTCTGTTGAAGCGAGAGATTCGCACTGATTATCTACAGCAGTTGCTACAACGTTTCCGCCTGAGATATTTACCTTGCCTGCTGCTGTGAGACCCTTGTCTCCGAATGCAGCGATATCGCCGCCCGAGATAGTGATATCTGTTTCTGCCTGTATTGCGTCATTGCCTGCCTTTATTACAACAGTACCTTCTTCAATGGAAACACCGCCCTTTGAGGACTTTATACCGTCGCCCTTTGCGGTTATGTTAACGGTACCGCCCTTTACGGTCACAGAGCTCTTTCCCTTAACAGCGTCAGGAGCGGCCTCCTTGTCTTCGTTGAGGGTGTTTACGTTGAGTATGCCGCCTGTGAACTTAAGGTCGTTGTTGCATACGATAGCGGGCTGTATATTGGCATTTATTGTGAGAGTGCCGGTACCGTTGCCGCTGCCCTTGAATGTAAGATCGTCCTTTGCCTCGATAACAGCGCTTTCAGCGTCATCGCCCGCATAAGCAGCCGTACCGTCCGAAATGATGTTTTCAGTTCCGTCTGAAATGGTTATTGAGGTCTTGTCAGCGTTCTTTACAAGTATAGCAGGAGCGCTCTTGCCTGTGATGTTTACGCCCTTGAATACAAGCTTTACGGTGCCGTTATCAGCCTTTTCATCGGGAATGTCAACACATATCTGACCGTCATCGAGAGTACCGTCAAATGTGAATTCACCCGAGTGTGAGATAGTTACCTTTGACCCTGCAGCCTCTGCATACTGTCCGTCAACGGTTATTGAGCTTCCGCTGAGGTGTATCTTGGTTTTTATCTCGTCCTTGTCATCTTCATCTGCTGATGAATCAGTTTTGAAAGATTCGGGGAGAGCTTTGATGTTGCCCAGGAGATAATTCTGGATCGATAGCGCATCGCTTGATGTAAGACCGTTGCCGCGCTCTGAAACGTCGGCAAGGTCAATACCGTCCTGAGTTATGTGCTTTTCGTGGGTACCGGTTACACCGTACTTTGAGGGGTTAGCGAGGGACTGCATTATGAGCACAGCGTCTGACATATCAACTGTACCGTCGCAGTTCGCGTCGCCATAGAGTTTGTCGGCAGCCGAACCTGTAAAAGGCAGGATCGAACCTGTGCCGACTATGCAGGCTGAAAGGATGCCTGCAAGCATTGTTTTCTTTTTCATTTGTACATCCTCCTAAATAAAAACAATTAATATATTTATATTGTAATAATCCAAACTTAAAATATTCTTAAAATTGCATTGAAATAGCCTTAAGGCAGTTGTTGCGATTTGAGCGGGACGGCTTTTTTGAACAGAACAAAAAACGCAAAAGACAGATAATTCTGACTGTCGGTCAAATATATGCGGCCTGGTTATTGGTTGAATTGTTAACATTTAGATGATATAATTATTACATTAAATTTTCTGTATATATGATTAAAAGGGAATTGCTGTTTTATGTTTTTTTCGATAAGGAACAGATAAGGATTTGATAAGAAATTGATATTAGTATGATAAAGACTTTATGGCACGGAAAGTGTATAATATACTTACAGACATCGGAGATGTTTATTACAGACGGCGACTTGTTGCTGTCACTACGGAAAAGGAGAGTATATATATGGGTTCTTCTGTACTTCATACCGAAAAACTGTGCAAGACTTTTTCCAACGGAGGAGTTCAGCAGCATGTTATCAAGAATCTCGATATAGAGATAAGAGAAAAGGATTTTACCGTTATAATGGGAGCTTCGGGCTCAGGAAAGTCCACACTGCTATATGCGCTTTCGGGGATGGACAAACCCTCGCTTGGCAAGGTATTTTTCGGAAATGAGGATATCTCGGGATATTCCAACGACAGACTTGCAGTTTTCAGACGCCAAAACTGTGGGTTTGTATTCCAGAGCATATATCTTCTGGAGAATATGACTGTTTTCGACAATGTAATGACAGGTGCCCTTGTTGCCCGGAGAAATACTCCGGAGCTTGTAAAAAAAGTCGAAGAGCTGCTGAAAAAGGTCGGTATCCGCGAGGAGATATGGAAAAAGTATCCAAATCAGCTTTCAGGCGGAGAATGTCAGAGAGTCGGCATAGTACGTGCAGTTATAAACGATCCGAAGATTCTCTTTGCAGATGAGCCGACAGGAAGTCTTAATTCTGCGTCGAGCCGTGATGTTCTTGATATATTTACTGAGCTCCATAGCAAGGGGCAGAGCATAGTCATGGTAACTCACGATCTTAAGACCGCACTTCGCGGCAACAGGGTGATATTCCTTTCGGACGGTTCGGTTGTAGGAGAGCATGAAATGCCGATTTACGGTACGGACGATATAAAAAAACGCCGTGACGGACTGCAGGATTTCCTTGACAGAATGGGATGGTGACGGTTATGAACAAGATCGTCAGACTTTCATGGGCAAATATAAAAAAGCACAAGCTTGAATCCACAGCTCTTGTAGTGCTTGTAATGCTGTGCGTTATGCTTGCTGGTTCGGCGCTGAACGGAATATCAGGAATAAAAAATATATTTCCTGCTTTGATGAAGAATACGGGAAGTTTTGAAAACTATATCCTGATACTTGACAAAAACTATGAAAATGAATTTGAAGACATACTTCTTTCTGATGACAGAGTTGAAGAATGTGCCCGTTCAGAGGTTCTTTACAGTATGAGCACCAATTATCTTGACATCAACGGCAAGGAGCAGGCACTTTATATGTCCTTTATTACTGAAGAAAATGAAGCCAGGATAGAGCATTCGCCTGTTGATACAGTGCTCAGCAAAGAGCGTATCGCCGCTATGGATCACCCGATATATATGCCTTATGCTGTACGTGATACCATGAAGTACAAGGAAGGCGACAAATTTGAAGTAGTCTATGGTACAAGGAAGTTCACATTTACCGTGGCCGGCTTTTACGATACGGTCATTTTCGATTCTGCATCAGGCGGACTTAAAATGATAATTTCCGAAAGCGATTATCATATTCTTGAAACAATGCTTGAAAAGTATGTGGTACTTGCTTTCAATGACCACAAGGGACAGTGCGGTGTTGAATTCTATGATGAATTCCTTAAGAAATGTACGGATTATTCGCAGAAGGATATTTCGAGCGGTGTGTATGGAATGCCCTATGACACAATAAGGCAATCCGTTACATACAGTGCGGAGATGCTTATGAAATTCCTGATAGTAATGGCGTCAGTTATCATTATTTCGGTAGTTATAATGATAAGATACAGGATTGCAGGTGATATCAATGAGCAGATCGTTTCTATCGGAGTGCTTGAAGCAATTGGTTACACATCAATTGATATAACTTTGTCCTACGTTATCGAGTACATCCTTATTGCAGCTGCGGGTATAGTACTCGGAGCAGGCGGCTGTATGCTGCTGACTCCGGCTCTTTTGCGTATCAGTGAGATAGTTTCCGGACATAATGGCAGCAATTCAGCTTCTTTTGGTCCGACAGTGTTTACATCGGCTGCTGTACTCTTGTTTGTTGCACTGATATCGTTTATAAGAGCATATAAAGTCAGAAATTATCCTCCTGTCCGCGCTTTCCGCAAGGGACAGGGCGACCATCGCTTTGTAAAGGAGCGTCTGCCTCTCAGGAATACAAAGAAAAGCGTACATCTCCGTCTCGCAATGAAGGGTTTTCTCAAGAATTTCAAGCAGGGTCTTGGACTTACATTATGTCTGACCATTTCTTCAGTTACGATAGTTCTGTGCTTTATTATATTCAGCTTTTTCAACGATAATATGAACGCTATAGCTTTGAGCGCAGGCATGGAACTGAGTGATCTTCGTGTTGAGATCATGAATTCTGGAGACGCATACGCCTTTGCTGATGAGCTTACTGAATTTCCCGAAATAAGAAAGGCTGTTCCCACATCAGGATTCAACACACTGCTCATAATGTCCGATCACAATAATGATTATATGATACCTGTTGCATTTAAGGATTTCGGTATCACCGAGAATATTTTCCCGTCGGAGGGAAGATTCCCGGAGCATGACAATGAGATTATGCTGACGAATATGTATGCAAAGATTAGCGGTTTCAAAACAGGCGACAGTGTTACTCTTGAATATCTCAATGTTAAAAGGAAATATATAATATCCGGCCTTGTTACGTCCTCTACCAACGGCGGACTGAACCTCTATATCACAGATGACGGAATAAAACGTATCATTCCGACATATAAGCCCGATACCATAGAGATATACCTCAATGACGGCGTTGATCCTGATGAATTCAGATATACTCTCACAGATAAATACGGCAGAAGCATTGCTGATGTTGCTCAGGACAGCTGTCAGGGCGGTACCTATGAGGAAAGGATAAGGGCAGAAGCTGAAAAGAAGATAGCCGATCTTATGGCAACATGCGGAGTCAACCATGTTGAATACGCTATACAGTCGGGGGATACTGTAATAAAGGGCAACAGCGACGGCTTTGTTATAAAGTCGGTAATGAACATCAGAAACATACTTGAAACTCAGCTTGGCGGCATTTCTATCGCCCTCACTATACTCACGACAGTATTTATGATTCTTTCTGCTTTTGTTGTAATGATAATCCTTTTCATTCTTATGGAGTCATGTATCAGAAAGCAGCGCAGGGAATTCGGCATAATGAAGGGAGTGGGATATACCTCCCGAGAACTTATGCTGCAGCTCGCCTTCAGGATAATGCCTGCGGCACTTTTCTCGGTAATAACAGGTTCTCTTATCAGTGCTGCAGCAGTTAAACTGCTGACCGGATATATCGGAAGAATAAATGTCCATCTTATCGGAATCGTTTCGCTTGATGCGGTACTGCTCCTGTTCTGCTTTGTATGTGCATATTTCGGAGCACGAAAGATCAAGAAGATATCAGTATGCGAGCTTATGACGGAATGAGGAGGTTTGTTATGAAAATTAAGTGTATAGCTTCGCTTGCTGCGGCTGCTCTTGCAGCTGCATCTGCAATGACATTCGCGTATGCGGAGAGTACAAATAATGTTGGGGTAAACAAGAAATATAACAGCAGCGAAACTCTTTCGTGCATAGGCTCTGTAAGTAAAATGTTCGCAGCAGCTTCTGTAATGCAGCTTGCGGATCGAGGCATGGTTGGACTTGACGAGCCTGTAACGGAGTATTTGCCTGAGTTCCGCATGGTCGACGAGAGATACAAAGATATAACAGTACGAATGCTCATGAACCATACATCGGGTCTTATGGGCACTACAGCAGGGGATTTCATGTTATATGATGACAGGGACATGTCTATGCATGACAATTTCCTTAAGGAACTGAGCACACAGAGACTCAAGACCTTTCCCGGGGACTACGGTGCTTACTGCAATGACGGATTTGAGCTTCTTGAGCTTATTGTTGAAAGGGTGAGCGGGGAAAGCTTCACTGCCTATATCGAAAAAAACATATGCGGACCTCTGGGAATGCAGCAGACGGGTACTCCGTGGAATGCATTCAGAACAGACGAAATGGTAGATACATTCCTTAACGGCAATGTTAAATGTGCTCCCGATTACTGTATGGACATCGGTTCCGGCGGTATAATGTCAACAGCCTCGGAGCTTTGCACCTTCGGCAGCAGCTTCTTTGACGGTGATAACATACTGCTGTCAGAAAAGGCAAAAAAAGAAATGGCTGAGACCAGGGTAAAGGACAGGTACGAGGACGGTTTCGGACTGGGCTGGGATCAGGTGAATTATGATGATTATAAAAATGCAGGAGTAAAGGTAGTCGGAAAGGGCGGAGATGTAATTCACCAGCATGCGGAGCTTCTTGTTGCACCCGAGGAGAAGATAAGCGTATCCGTTCTTTCATCGGGCGGCAGCAGCGCAGCTAATACGCTTATGGCTCAGGCTCTGATGGATATCGCCCTTGAGGAAAAGGGCATAAATGTTGAGCATAAAGCTCCGCAGCCAAAGGAAACTCTTGATACTGTTCCGGAGAGGTACCTTGTTTATGAGGACGTGTATCTTTCCGGAAACGGCCTGGTTTATGTTTCGTTTCCTGACGGTAAATACATGGAAACAAAGACTATGAGTGACGAAAAAACAGAGGTCAGGAGGTATATGTACACATCTGAGGACAATTTCGTACTTGTGGAGGGAAATATCGAAGCAGGAAAGGCTGTCCAGTCCAAAAATGCCAGCGTTTTGACTTTCCGTAAGAGAAACGGCAGGGAATATATCTGTTCTGATAATTATATGGAATGTGGCGGCCTTGGAGGATTTTCAATGTCGGGCTATGAAATGCAGAGAGCAGAGAAAAATCCTGTAAGTGATGAGGTGCAGGAGAGCTGGGATGCAAGAAAAGGAAAGAAATACTATATCTACAACGGAAAATACTCAAATGTATACTATGGCGAATCTCCGAGCATGAAGATCAATACATTCTCTGAAGCTGTAGGATATACAGATCATGGAAAGATCATTGACAGCGATCACCTGAGATCTGATCTTGTTATGCCGGGAGGCCGTGATGTAGAGGATATTGAAATGAGGATAGAGAATGGGTATGAGATAATGGATATAACCAACTGTGCATTGGAGCTGATCTCGGAGGACGCAATACCTGAGCTTCCCAATGACCTTAAAGAAGTGAAACTAAGTACCAAACATGCTTCATGGTATAGGCTCGGCAGGAGTGACAGCAAATCAATTACAGTTGATATTCCTGAAAATGCTGCGGTATACGTCTATGATAAATTCGACCGTATGACCTATTCAAGTTATATGAAGGACTATGGCAGAACTGTTCCTCTGCCGTCTGAGGGCAAGATAGTATTCCTCGGCGAGGACGGCGGAACAATAGGGATAACTCAGTAAAAGGAGGACTTGCAAATGAAGTATCAGTGTCTGATGATAGATGATGATATGACCATTGCGGAGACGACAGCAGAGTATTTTAATATATTTGATATAAAAACTGCATACGTGACAGGTTATGATGAGACTTTGAAGTTCCTAAACGAGAACGAAGTCTCGCTTATCCTGCTGGATATCAATCTTGGAGAGCGCTCGGGCTTTGAACTGTGTAAGCAGATAAGGACGGAGTATGATATGCCGATTCTCTTTATCAGTGCAAGGACAAGTGACGACGACGTACTCACAGCTCTTAACATAGGCGGTGACGATTATATCAAAAAGCCCTATACACTGAACATACTTCTTGCAAAGGTAAAGGCGATACTGAACCGATACGAAAAAGCGGCGGAGGCAGCGAATGCTGTCTCCGCAAAAGCCGTTTCTGACGTTAAATCCTCCGCGCCGGCTTTAAGGATCGTAAATAACGAAATATACCTTGATACAGGCAAGCATAAGCTTTACAAAAACGGCGCCGAGCTCAGTATTAAGCATATGGAGTTTCAAATGCTTCTGTATCTGCTGGATAACCGGGGAAGAGTGGTAACTAAGGACGAGTTTTTAAAAAATGTATGGAAAGACGAGTATATCGGCGAGGGTACGCTTGCTGTCCATATACGTCATCTGCGTGAAAAGATTGAGAAGGACCCGAATGCTCCCGATATAATAAAGACAGTGTGGGGAGTTGGCTATATAATCGAAAATACGGAGGTATAACGTGAAAAAGTACAGCAGGATCATTTTCCTTTTCGCAGCTGTATTGGCGGCGGGACTGGCAGTGTTTGTCAGGATAACGAGCAACTATCGAAGTCATGTTACCGATATTCTTATGATAAATGATATCATACAAACTGTAAAGGAAAATATAAATGATATCTATGCTCTTGACGACAAGGAACTCGGCACTGACATAAAGGTCTTTGACAGCGGCGGTTTTATGATATATTCATCGGATGGAAATGATATGGACGCCGTAAGCTCCGTTGAGGAGTCTGTAAACAAAGGATACATATGTCTTGCGATAAATGACGGCAGTCGTTTTCTCGGAACAGCCGTTATACCTGACCCGGATAAAAGCGGATATGATCTTATAAGAGCGAAGCTGATAACTGCTGTTGCGGTTATTGTAGCTATACTTATTGCGGCTGTTATATTTTACGGTATCTATGTCTACAGGACTATCATAGTACCTTTCGGGCGGATGGAGACTTTTGCAGAAAAGGTGGCAAACGGCGACCTTGATGTGCCTGTACTGACACAAAAGAGCAATATATTCGGCGCTTTTACCGAGAGCTTTGATATAATGCGGGAGGAACTCAAGGCTTCACGAAGCAGGGAAGAGACGCTGAAAATAAAGGAAAAGGAGATGATAGCTTCTCTGAGCCACGACCTCAAAACTCCTATCACCGGCATAAAGCTTATATGCGAGCTCTTAAGTGTAAAGATAAGCGACAGCTATATTGCCGGCAAAGTGAACGATATCCACCAGAAAGCCGAACAGCTGAACATACTTGTCAGTGATCTGCTCTCATCGACGCTTGACGATCTCAGCGAAATGAATGTTGAATGCCGTGAAGAGGAAGCATCAGTGCTTCATGAGCTTGTTGCCGAACATGATACCCGTTCACTTGCAAAGGAGGACGATATACCCGAATGCATAATCAGTATTGACAGGATACGTCTGTCACAGGTGATAGGTAATATCATAAGCAACTCGTACAAGTATGCCGGTACTTCCATAGATGTGGGTTACTGTATAAATGACAGATTCCTTGATATGTCTCTCCGGGATCACGGTGATGGCGTACCCGAGGTAGAGCTTCCCCTGATCACAGACAAGTTTTACAGGGGAAAGGTTAATTCCGCCGGAAAGGACGGTAACGGTCTCGGACTGTATATAGCAAGCGAACTTATGAAAAGGATGAACGGTGAACTGATATGCTCCTGCGCTGATAAGGGCATGACAATAACCCTTCTGATACCTTTGGCATGATTTTATGAGCTTCCATTCCTTCGGAGGCTCATTTTTATGCACACTTGTATATTTTTGCTATTATTGCGGCGTTAATCTTATCATTTTATCTATTGCATTTTTGCCATAAATAGTATATAATAAATAAAATGGTATTATGTTTTTATTAATTATAAAAAGTGTGCCTGCGGCTTTTATAAAAAAATGGATTTTTTCAAGTACTTGTATATTTTAAGCCGTATGATAGGATAGAAAACGTATTGAAAGGAGGTTGTTTATGGACGCTGAAAAAGAATTGCGCTTTTATAAGCTTTATGAACAGCTTGCTTCCTTGACACAGATAGTTAATCAGAAACCCGCAATCAGTAAAATAGAGTCGATCCTGAATGAGATTTCGTCAATGTTTCGGCTTTCAAAAGGGGTTACGAACTTCTTTCGCAATCCACGAGATGAAAAAATGGGTATCGGTGAGACAATGTGCAGCTATGACACAGGAAAAGTGGGAATACCTGTACATACTGTGAGGTTTGAGACACGTCTCATGTCCATAACAACAATGACGGTCTATATGGCTGCTGATGAGGAGCCCCTGAATGAAGAGGAGCTTTTTAAGGTCGATCTTACCATGAGGACTGCACTTGCTTTTATAAGCCGCAACCGTCTTCAGAGTATAGCGGAGCAGCTTGCATTCTTCGACGATATGGGTTTCCGTAATATACGAAGCTTATTCAGGTATTTTGAGTGGAAAGACCGTTCAGGAGATTTCGACGGTATGGCTGCGATTAATTATAATCTCCGCCATTTTTCAGTGATAAACGAGGAGTACGGACGTACAGGCGGTGACACCGTACTGAGAAATCACTACAGATATGTAGAGAATATGGTAGGCGACCACGGTATGGTCACACGTCTTGGCGGAGACGCCTTTATATGTATATGCGAACAGAACGATCTGCCTGATATACTTGAATTCCTGAATGAAGGCATAGTACTGGCGGATAATAATGGACTCACTGCACGTACCTCATGCTATGCGGGTGTTTTTCAGATACCAGATGGCTATACTGTGAGTGTACCAAACGATATAATGGGAAAGGTAATGCATGCATATCAGGTCGCAAAGATAGGTACACAGGGAAACATAGTATTTTTTTCGGATATGCTTATGTCTGATAAGGAAAAGTCAAGGCGAATACAGAATATCTTCCCTGTGGCACTGAAAAACGGCGAGTTTCATGTATTCTATCAGCCGAAGGTAAATATCGGAACAGGTGAGATATACGGAGCTGAAGCGCTTTGCCGCTGGTTCCATGATGGAAGTATCATTCCTCCTATGGAGTTCATACCTGTTCTGGAGGAGAACAGCGAGATATGCAAGCTCGATTTCCATATGCTTGAAATGGTATGCACCGATATACGCAGATGGCTCGACGAAGGCAGGAGGGCTGTCAGAGTATCAGTTAACCTTTCAAGACGTCATATGATAAATCCTGATCTTGTAAAAATGATCATGGATATAATAGACAGTCATAACGTGCCGCATGAATACATAGAGATAGAGCTTACGGAAACCACCACGGACGTTGAATTCAAGGACCTCAAGCGAGTCGTTGAAGCTCTTCATCAGCAGAATATATGCACCTCTGTAGACGATTTCGGAATGGGGTATTCATCACTGAACCTTATCCGTGTTGTACCATGGAACGTGCTTAAGGTGGATAAGATTTTCCTGCCGCTTGACGGCGAATCAAAGGACAGCACCAGAAGTGTCATGTTCAAATATGTTGTGGCGATGGCAAAGGAACTTGGACTTGAATGTATCGTTGAGGGCGTTGAGACAACTACGCAGCTCGAACTGCTCCGTGAAAACGGCTGTGAGCTTGCACAGGGCTATCTTTTTGACAGGCCGCTCCCTTTGAGCGAGTTTGAAAAGAAGCTGGATATGAGAAGATATACTATTCTACAATAAGTATCCCGAAAGAAGACATTAAAAGCTTTCGTGAGCCTGTATATGGCAGAAATGTCATATGCAGGCTTTATATTATCTATATTATCAGACTTCAGGCGGTATTTACTTTTTTGTCGGTTTATGTTATTATTATATATAATTACCGGCTCTCATTGCGTGCATTAACAGTCAGTGCGATCTGTAGCGCATTATCTTCTTATACCGAGGTGTTTTTATGTCGCTTGATAATAATTTATCCGCAAATACAAATAATTCAGTTGAAAACGGTTTCAGTTTTGTTCTGACCGAGCAGAAATGGCTTGATATAATACGGGACAGTATAATTGAAAAGTGGAACAGCACGGATACTGTGCTTATACTTACTGCCGAGCTGAACTGTGCCTGTGGAGTAACAAACGGTCATATCTTTCTGACAGCAGGCAGCGAAGCGGCGGACAGTTCATATGCAAGCTTCCGTAACATGACCTTTTTTGCTGTATTTACCGAGGAAAATAAAGCGGGTTCTTTCGATGCTGACATCAGTGATAGCGGAGGATATTCCATAACAAAAACAGATGTTTTCAATTATGAGCTCGTTCACGCAAATAAGCAGGAGTTAGAAGCTGCTGTAGCGTTTTATCGAAATCAGCAGGCTAAAAAGGCGTTTATCGATTCACATGAGAACTGGGCTGCCTATAAAAATGAATGCTATGAAAGGTTCAGAGCACAGTTCCCCAAGATACTTGAGGACATATACAAGCGCATTCCGGACGTTGACCTCCGCGATTCTCTGACAAAATTAGTGGATACAGCAGAGGCAGTTGCTGCTGTAAGCAATGTACAGTTCGGTGAGCCTGCCACTGATGATGAGATAGCCGCCTGCGAGGAAAGGCTTGGAATAAAGCTTCCGTCTGAATTCATCGGTCTTATGAAGTTCGCTAACGGCTTTGATATCGGCATGAATACATGCATTTACACGCTGGCCGGAATCGGCAGTGAGAGAAAATGGCTCGATGAGGACGGCTTTGAGGGCTACAATGACATTGGCAGTATTATAGGCGACGGTACCTTGATATGTCTTGATCCCGACGGCAAGAATTACAGCGAATGGCAGGACGGAGATATGAGTAGCATAGGTGATTTCAACAAACTTATCGAAATGCTGTGCTATCTGAATTTATAATGTCTGCCATGGAGATATGAAAACAATGGACTATACAGTAATAATCGACGAGCTTTTGAATAAAAAAGCTTATCTTGCGGACATTTTTCCGAAAAAAGTCCCTCATAAGGAGGACGGAAGATACTTCAGGGTTGAAAGAATTTTTCAGCGCAGCAGATCGGAACTTGAACGCAAATTTACAAATATACTATTAAAACTGTACTGCTGGTTCGACTTTGTTATAGCTGTACAGGAGAACATTATCGAATATCCCGGTACCGAACAGCTCATAAAAACACTTGAAGGCTGTTTCGGCTGCGATACATACTGCCTTAATATAATCCTGCCTGATAATAACGCATTGTTGACGCTTAACAGCGATGATCTGTATATGTGCGTATACAATGCGGAAGGTGAGCTTAAGGAGCTTATTTCGCAGCTTGTCCGTGCAGAAGGATTATTCTTTTATGAAGCGCCCGAATGCTGAAAAGTCAGTTCAGCCGCCGCATTGCGGCGGTTTCTTCTTTGATGCGGAAAATATTCGCAACTTTTAAGGACTTTTTAAACTATTATGCAGTATTATAGTATCAGTAAAGAAACATTGGAGGAAACGCTGTATGTTCTTCAAAATGCTGAAAAGCGATCTTAAACGCAAAAAGGGACTTAATGCCATACTTTTTGTTTTTATATCTGTTGCCGCTGTTCTGATGTTTACGGGAGCAGTGCAGATATTCTCGAATCTTACAAAAAACAGGGCAGTTGAAAGGCTTTGCATACCGTCCGATATTCTTCTCATAACTCTGCCGAATAATATTGATGCTGATGAGTTGAATGAAAAGTATGAAACTGAGCTTTCCGCACGTGATGATGTCACCGAATGGGAGCTTAAGAAAATGACGTCAATTGAAGAAAAAAACCTTGATTTTAAGGATTTCGACGAAGAAGAACTTGAGATGGCAATATATTTTTCTACACTGCCCCGAAAGCTCGATCTTGTGTACGATATGAACGATGAACCATTTTATGTGCCGAACGGCTGTGTTGCATTGCCTGTTGATATAGCTCAGAGGACGGGAGCTAAAGTCGGAGACACTGTCAGATACACAACAGTAAAGGGAAATACATACGAGTTGAAAATAGACCGAATATTCAAGGAGAATATAACGGGCTATTCATACAGAATGATCGTTTCTGATGCTGATTATGAGGTACTTACTGCCGATTCTGTGCTGAAAAACAATATCTGCGGCGTAAGGGTAAAGGAAAGCACCTATGGCTCACTGAATCAGCTTACAGATGACCTTAATAAAGTCATACCGTTATTTGGCAGGGCAGATGTTACGGCAATGTCAAATGATGACGCCATACTTGGCGTAATTTCCATATTTCTTGTGGTTGTAAGTATATTCCTTATCGCAATAATATTCATGACTATCCGTTTCACTATGGTCGCTGATCTTAAAAATGAGGAAAAGGAGATAGGCATGATGAAAGCTCTCGGAGTTGATTCGCTGAGCTTCAGGTGGCTGTTTGCAGCAAAATACATTGTTTTTGCAATAGTCGGAGGCATTATCGGCATAGCAGCAGGCATACCGCTTTCGGGACTGGTAGTCAACATGTTCGGACCGGACTGTATACTTCCAAGGCACTGGGAAATGCTTCTCATAGGCGTTGTTTCTGTATTGTCCATGATTGCGGTGATGATACTTTTCTCGCTTCTTGTAATGCGAAGGATAAACAGGATAACTGTAATTGACGCTCTTCACGGCGAAAACAATGGCGAGCGCTTCACAAAAGGCTTCCCGTTGTTCATGCACAAGCGCAAAAAGATGTCGGTACCGCTGTTCCTTGCACTTACCGATATTCTCGGACGCTTCAAGCGCTATTTGTTCCTTATTGTCGCATATACGCTTGGAGCAGCCATAATCCTTATTATATTCAACATCAGGAACAGCATTATAGATCCTGCCTATGCAAGGTTCTGGATGATCAATACCTATGATTTTGACCTTGATTTCAGTTTCCAGCAGCGTGATGATATTTATAAGGAAATGGAGAAAACCGGTAAGCATTACTGGGAGATAGTCAATGAGCAGATAGCCTCGGCAGATATTCCCGCGCATATTGATATTGCAACGATGGGATACGGCTATTTTGAGAAAGACGGAAAACAGAAATCATTTACACTGTACTGGGGCGACGGCGTTGCTGAAAAGCAGGTGTATCAGAAGGGCGGTAAGGTGCCGTCACTTGAAAACGAAGCTGCTATGAGCGCATATACCGCAAATCAGATAGGTGTCCGCATTGGCGATGTGCTCACCCTAAAGCTCGGAGAGTATAATGAGGACAAAACAGAATATGAGGAACACGAAAGGGAAATTGTTATAACCGCCCTTATTGACTACATGGAAGAGGGGGTTCCTATCGTTGTAATGAACGATAAATATGATTCGGGCTATGAAGGCGGCGATAAAGCCATAGGATATGCTATAGACGCCTCTGAAAAGCAGAAGCCTGCAGTTTTGATGCAGCTCAGGGAGCTGTACGGTGATGAAAACGTCTTATCTGCTACCGAAGGTATCAAACATGATATGAAACGTTTCGACAGATTGTTCTTCCTACTTGAATACGTTGTGGGAGGAGCACTGATAGTTGTTATCATACTCATTACCTACCTTTATGTAAATATATTCGTTTCAGAGGAAACCTCCGAGATAGCTCTCATGAAGAGCATGGGCTTCAGAAACGGAACTGTCAGAAAATGGTATGTACTGCGAATGCTGATACTGACGGTGATATCCATAATTTGTGCCGAGGTATTCATATGGACCTGCGGAACGCCATTTTATGAGTCGTTCATGGGGCAGTATCATGTTACGGGAGTAAGGCTTGAGCCCGAATTCCCTGTAAGCTTTATAGTTATACCGCTGATAGTTGCGGGAGCTGTTCTGATAACCGCTTATCTGACTGCAATAAAGGTCAGAAATATTGATATATGGAATATTTCGGAGGAATAAGGGAGAGAAGATATGGAAAATATTATAACTGTAAAAGAACTTTGCAAAACTTACATAATTAAGAAAAACAGTAATAATGTACTGAGAAATATCAGTTTTGACCTGAAAGACGGGGAGTTCATATCTGTTATGGGACCCAGCGGAAGCGGTAAATCTACACTTCTGTATACTGTAAGCGGAATGGATAAGTTTACATCCGGAAAGGTGGATTTTATTGGCAGAGATCTCGGTTCATTAAGCAGAAAGGAGCTCTCACAGCTGAGACTTAATGAAATGGGCTTCATTTTCCAGCAGATGTACATGATGAAAAAGCTCTGCATAATCGATAATATACTTCTTCCTGCATATCAGGCGGGAGTGCCGAGAAAGGAGGCAAATAAACGTGCCGAGGATCTTATGAGAAGATTAGGCATAATAGATACTGCCGAGCATGAAGTAAACGAGGTATCCGGCGGACAGCTCCAGCGTGCCTGTCTATGCAGGGCTCTCATCAATAATCCTAAGATAATATTTGCCGACGAACCAACAGGCGCCCTGAATTCCAGGGCAGCCGCTGATGTCATGCGCGAGCTCGTTGACGCCAATCGTGCAGGAACAAGTATAATGATGGTAACTCACAGTGTTAAGGTAGCTGCTAAGAGCGATAAGGTGCTGTATCTTATGGACGGTGATATACAGGGTAAAATAGAGCTTGGAAAGCTCACTGACGAGAATGAGATGCAGGGACGCGAACGTCGTCTGAGCGAATGGCTCATGGAGCGCGGCTGGTAAGGAGCATAAGATGAAAACAGTAAGAATACTTGCGGCGGCAGCAGCTTCGGCAATGGCTTTTACAGCTTTGTGCGGCTGTGAAAGAAAGGGTTATAGGGACTTTGTTATCCCTGAGCAGGGGAAAAGTACTCTTGAACCGGTGGAAACTATATATATGCACAACGATTACAGCGGTGTTGCTCCCAAAAAGGAAAAAACACTGAAAACAGTGAGTTCAGCGGACGGATCATGCGTTATCGACTGTAAGGAGAGTTACTATGATATAACCCTTGATTACGAAAAGGGAAATTACTATGATGTGGGAGCGGCTTATGCAGAAGCTATAAGGCTGGCAAAAGAGGATTATCCTGCCTTTGCGGAGGGATACCTTTACGAGAACGTAAAGGCTGCCTTTAACGGACTGAACGGTGATTATTCTGGGATTTTAAACAGAGTTGACGCCTTTTACAAAGCGCTTGACGAGGATTACAGGCAGGAAATAGACGGATTTGCAGATAAGATGCACGGAGATTCCGATGGATTAAAGGAAGACGGCATTCTTTCACGTGACGAGGTTGTGCTTATGCAGTTTATTCCTGATGTATTGAGAGGTACTTCATGCAGCGTCCTTTCGGCAGACGGTGATGTAACTGCGACTGGTGAGCGAATAACCTGCCGCATACTTGAATGGCAGCTTGGCAGTGATAACCAGATATGCAGCGGACATTGCACAGTTCATGTAAAAAACGGCGATAAAAGCTACGTTTCAGTGTCATATCTCGGTTTTATGACAATACTTACTGCCGTAAACAGTAATGGTGTCATGCTTGCAGAGCTTGACGTGGGCAGCGGAGAGGCGTATACTTATGATAGCAAGACAAGCTATACCTATGGTTTGAGATATGCGCTTGAGAACTTTTCGACTGCACGTGAGGCAGCCGGGTATCTTGCAGATAATGCGGTAAACTACCCTTACTGCGTAAATGTTATGTGTACCGACAGGAACGACGCATATATCGCAGAGCTTTGTGTAAACGACGAAGCGGGAACGACCGTAATAAGAGACGGTTCCTCCAGGCTCAACAAGGGGCTGAAATGGGACGAGCCTCATTATCTATGCGCAGTCAATTCATTTGCAGCCGACGGAAATCAGGATCAGCTCGTACATAAAAAGGTGAATCGGGTAAGATGGGACAGATACAACGAACTTTTCTGCAAGGAAAAGAATATCACCATTGACCGCTTCAAGGAGCTGATGTGCAGCGAAAAGACAGATAACGAACTTGTAAGGATTAGGGGGAACGGCATGGTACATATGGTGATAGCTGACTATTCATCCAACAGCTTGCAGGCGATACTTACGGGAGCAGGCGGCGTCACGGATTCTCCCGAATTTATCGATCTCGGCAAGTGGAAATAATATTTAGGAAGTGAAATATGACAGATATTCTTATTGTTGAGGACGATTCGGAAATGGGCGGACTTGTTAAGGAGTTCATGATAAAGGAGGGCTTCTCGGTTAGGCTGTGTACAGCCGCCGAGGAAGCCCTTGAGCTGCTTATGGCGGAAAAGGTGGGACTCGTTCTGCTTGATGTTATGCTGCCGAAAATGAACGGCTTCGAGACCTGTGCAGTCATACGTGAAAAGCAGGATATTCCCATACTTATGATGAGTGCAATGAATGATGAGGACAGTAAGCTTCTCGGATACGAAACAGGAGCTGACGATTATATTGACAAGCCCTTTTCAGTGAGGGTGCTTACTGCAAAGGTAAAGGCACTTCTGAAACGTAATACTTCTCCGGAACAGGACGGTTTACTAAGCGGCTGCGGTATCGTGCTTGATCCTGTTTCAAGGCTGGTCACAAAGGACGGAGCCGAACTTAAGCTGAACGCAAAGGAGTTCGATCTGCTTCAGTATCTTATGGAGCATAAGGGAGAGGCAGTCCGAAAGGACGAGCTTTTCAACGCAGTGTGGGGGTTCGACTGCTTTACCGAGCCAAGCACTGTAAGTGTGCATATATGCTGGCTCCGCGAAAAGCTGGAAAAGGATCCGAATACTCCGGAAATAATAAAAACTGTGTGGAAGGTCGGCTATCGGTTCGGTGATCAGCCATGAAAAGACTCTTATGTGTATTATTGCTCTTTGCATTCCTTTTTGCAGGCGGAGCAGCATTTTTTGACATTTGGTATATGAAAAAGGTAAATGAAAATCTTAACAGCCGCAATGTAACTGTCAACAGGATCAATTCTGAGCTTACCGGGCTGGCGGGGGACAGCACTGATAACTATGAAGCTGTTATCGCAGAGCAATTCGCAGATTGGCAGAAGAGGTTCGGCAAAACGGCGCCTGATAAAATAAAGTATATACCAATGGACGGAAATGATATATTCCGCACTGCATCAGGCAGCTCAAACATTGTATGCGCTGTTTATGATAAAAACGGTGTAATATCAGGCATGGTGGAGTATACCTATAAGGATAGAAGCAGCAGGACGGTGTTTATTATTGTAAATACAGTCTTTGCGTCAGCTTTTCTTATAGTTGCCGCAGCAATGCTGTACATATGGTCGGCGATAATTGCTCCGTTCAAACGCTTGTCAGATTATCCCGAGCGTCTCGCAAGGCTTCGTGATATACAAAAGCTTCCCGAGAGCAGGAGCCGATTTTTCGGTAAATATGTTTGGGGGATGAATATGCTTTCAGACGTTCTTGCTTCAAGCAGCAGGAGGATACATAATCTTGAGGGCGAGCATCAGAAGCTCGTTACTACCATAGCTCACGGTGTAAAGACCCCGCTTGCGAATATCCGCCTTTATACAGACGCTGCGAGGACGGGGCTATATTCCGAGCAGGGAATGACAGAGAAAATAGCCGACAGGATAGACAAAAATGCTACCAAGATCGAAAGTATGGCAGCTGAGCTCATGAAAGCTTCGGCAGCTTCATGCGGCGGATATGATATTGAGATAAGCAGCTTCTGTATGAAGGAACTTGCGAAGCTGATATATACCGAATTCAAGGACAGAATGCAGCTGAAACGTATTCCTTTCAGCGTTGAATGCGGGACGGAAAGCATTATTGAAAGCGATAAGTATGCCTTATATCGTGCGGTAAGTCAGATACTTGAAAATGCAGTGAAATACGGCGACGGAAACGGCATAAGAGTCACGCTCGCAAAGCAGGACGAGGGCTTTTCAATATCCGTAAGGAACAGGGGAGAGCTCCTGCCCGAAAAGGAACTGCCATATGTGTTCAGGAGCTATTGGCGCGGCTCAAATGCTGCAGAAAAGGATGGCAGCGGAATTGGTCTTTATGCTGTCCACGAAGCGGTGAAGTCACTTGGCGGAACAGTTCACGCAAGAAGACTTGAAGAGACCTCGGAGATGGAGTTCGTTATATTTTTGGAGAGAAACTGAGAAATTACAGGTTTATCTCCTCTGCCTCGGTTATGATAAAGCCGTTATTCATATAAAGAGAAACTGCAGCCTTGTTTATATCGGCGACGTGAAGGAATATCCTGTCCGCATTCTGCTTTTGCAGATATGAAACGGCATACCTTAGAAGCCTGGTTCCAAAGCCTTGACCGCGGTATGCTTCTGCAGCAAAGAGATCGTCTATCTCGCAGCCGTAAACAGCAACAGAACCTATTATACTGCCGTTTCTTTCAAGAATGAAGATATTATTTCTGTTTTTCAGCAGTTCATCACTGCTTTTACAGCACTCACGGGGCAGCCCGAGAGTGCTTCTCATTTTATAGAAGCTGTCCTCGTAGATTTGCTTGTATTCAGTATAGTCTGACGATTTATAGTTTCTTAGTCTGAGATCTTCACTTACGGGATTGCCTTTGTATTCCATCGTAATGGCGAAGAATGTCATTATTATCCTGTCCTTTCAGAAAAAGTCAGAAGAACGATAACTGCTCATATTTCTGCGGAAAGTCTCTCAGATATTCAAAGCATTTGTTCATATCGCATATTATTCCGTATTTTTCGCAGAATTCCGTAAGCTTTCTCATCAGTTTTGAGTTGTTTCTGCTCACACCTTCATAGGAATTTCCAAATTCACTGCGGTATTTGTCTGAAAGCCCCGGAAAATGCCTGTCAAGGGCTGCGTAATAGTATTCTCTGTTGCCTTCCCTGAGGGTAAGACCTATGCTGAAGCAGATTATCCCCTTTACGCCGGCTTCGGCACAGTAATCGAGAAGCCCTTCAAGATTTTTTTCTGTATCGTTAATATATGGAAGAAACGGAGAAAGCCATGCTACCGTTGGGATATTGTGTTCTTTCATTTCCTTAAGGACTTCAAAACGCTTACTTGTCCTGCAAACACATGGCTCAATTAATTTGCACAGTTCATCGTCAAAGGTGGTCATGGTCATTTGTACAACAGCTTTTGTCTGCTTGTTTATTTCTGATAAGAGCTCAATATCCCGCATTATAAGGTCGGATTTTGTAAGTACAGCCGCTCCGAAGCCATACTGTTCAATTAGTTCAAGACAGCGACGGGTGAGGTTTAGCTCTTTTTCGGCAGAAAGATACGGGTCACACATTGATCCGGTACCTATCATGCATTTTTTTCGCTTTGACGCAAGAGCTTTTTCCAGCAGCTGCGGAGCATTGATTTTTACTTCGATATCTTCAAATGCGTGCTGCATATTGTAACAGGAACTTCTGCTGTCGCAGTAGATACAGCCGTGAGTACATCCCCTGTAGATATTTATTCCGTTATCCTTGGAAAGGATACCTTTTGCTTCAGTAAAGTGCATATTTACTCCCCGTATTATGATATTTCCTGATTAATGATGCCTATATTCTTTAAAAGAAGTATATCATTATCTTATGATAATGTCAACCAAAAAAGCCGTTCTCTGTAATGAGAACGGCTTTCAAGCTGTTTCAATCTTTATTTCTGTATGTTTCGATATGAGACTGTGCATCGTATTCGCTTATGAAAAAGCTGAATCCGCAATCTGCCAGATTTGTGAAAATATAGCCGTTCGGATAAACAGTGAGGTCAAAGTTGTATCTGCCGAAAAAAGGCATATTGTTTCGGTGCGGTATCACATATTTCGGTACAAGCTGTAGTTTTTGCTCCAGTTGAACTGAAAAGCAACTGCATAATCGGGAGAAATATTTTTTAGTGCAAAGATTTTTCCGACGTTGTTATCCAGATTTAGGTCTGCAAGTTTTTCGTTGACTGAGTTATCTCCGTTTCTGCTTTACATATCGGAGCAGAGGAGGATGTTCCCATCAGCAATGCCGATAATGCAGCAGCTATGATGCTTTTTGCTTTTTTCATAATATCATCTACTTATTTACAGAAAAATACGGGGAATATTATGCTTTCACTAATTAGACATAAAAAAGTTCCTTCTGCGTTGCGCTTTTTCAAAAAATACAGTGTGAGACCGCATTAAACATATTATTTTGCATTTAATTCGCGTTTCATAATGCACAGATCAAATACATCGAGCTTTCCGTCTCTATACATATCGGCAGCCTGCCATTTTGCAAGCTCTGTATTCGGCTCGGCAAGCAGCCATTTTTGCAATAGCTGAACATCTTCGGAATCAAACGCTCCGTCATCATTCACATCGCCTTTTATGAATTTATAGTCCTGCCATAGTCTGCTGAGCCAGTTCTTTCGCTTTTGAATGAAGTCCCGTACCCTGTCTGCCGAATCCATGAAGTCATTTCCGCTGGTCGTTGTAGCAAATACGGAATATTTCCCTCCACCGTAGGTATGCCACCTTGCATTGCTCATATCTGCCGAAAGACGGATATCCTCCGCCAGCTTTTTCATATAGTGCTCACTGCCGTCGGTAAGGTTATTGAGGAAGGGCTCAAAGCATTCATAGTATATTTCTGCAGTATGTCCGACAAAGTAATCGCTTTTGCAGAGCTGACCTATCCAGCTTATACCGACAGTGGGGCGGCCGCTTCCTGTTGATGAGGATTTTCCGCCGTCGTCATAGCCGTGTATGGGGAAGTATGCGGCAAAAAGGTTGTTGTACTTGTAGGAAAAGCCGATTTTACCGTCGGAATTTATTCGCTGAGCGGAAAAATTGTTGTAGCTCAGGTCAAAATCCCATGCCGGACCGAAATGTATCTTTCCGTCGCCTGTTACGTCGGAATCCTTCCACATATAGAAGCTTGAGAACGTAGCATCAATATTCTCGCTTATTTCCTGAATAAGGTAGGCTTTTATCAGAGATTCTGTATCAAGGTAATCACTGTAGTGCTTCCCTTTGGCGTTATAGCCGGTATCTGAGTATATGGCATCCTCCATATCCTGAACGAATGTGCGGATATACTCGATCTGAGCTTTTGAAGCATATTCGGGACTGTCAATTCCTATCGCCTGACCTCTTGAAGTTACAAAGCCGCTTTTGCATTTTATGCCATATCTGTTCCATTGCTGAAATTGAAGCAGATATCCGCCTGTTATATCTTTTGGATCTCTCGGGATATCATAGTATTTGTAGCTGTTTTCCATGTATTCCTGTTCGCTTTTAGCACCGTACACAAGCTGAGGATAGTTCCTGAGGTCGTTCCCGACAAGTTTTTCCGTTTCTTCTTCAAGATCACGGATATTGATGCGGTTCTTCTGAATCTGGACTTTCTCATAGAGCTGGTAAGTACCGCGGTATTCTCCGTCAGCGTACAGATCAATAAATACTGAATCCAAAACGTATTCCATTCCGGCTGCTTTGCACATTTCTTCCGTAACTTTGTTCCTTAACATGGAATGGTCGAGGTAATTTGAGATGAGAACCCACTTTTTGGCTTTGCCCATGCCGTAGAGGTCTTCTTTTTTAGGAAGCTTTAGATTGTACGGCTTTTTCTTGCTGTAGTCCCATGAAGAGTTTCCGTGAGATGTAAGCTTATCGATATTTCCGTTGTACTCTACGCCGCCGTCTGCATTGAGCATAAGAGCGGTTCCGTTCTCGGTGATGTTTCTGTCGTTATCAAGCGGATCAAGTCCACCTCTTGATGTGGAAAGATAGATGCAGCCAAGATCTGACTGAATAATCTTCAGGGTTCCGCAGTCCGTATTTCCGGCTCTTACCAGAAATGTATCGGCTTCGCTTAATATTGATGTCATCATACCCGTGTTTATAGGCTTTCCATTGAGATAAAGGGTGTTTTTGCAGCTGTAATTTATAACAAGCCGTTCACGGTCGGCAGTAGACGGAAGAAATATGTAATGGCAGTCCTCCCATTCGCTGTACCACCAGTTGGTATAATCGAGGTCTGTAACAGTATCGGGAGAAAGTTCTCCCACAGTCAATGACACAACCGGTGTATCCTTGTACTTCAGGTCAGACGCTTCCGTTTGTCCGTTTTCTGTTACGTAAGGACTGACAGGGGCGGCGGCTCTTATATCGGGAGTTGCCGCAGCAAATGATGTAAAAGAACAAAGGCAGGGGAGAAATGCGGCCGCGGCTGTAAGACAGCCTGCAAGGCGCATAAAAAAGCTTTTCATATCTGTGGAGCTCCTTTCTTTGTAAAGTGTCCTTTATATATTAGACGTTTGTTTTCCCAAAAACTCTTAATTGTTTCTCATGTTTCCATTCAGCGGAAGCTTAGAACATATCTTATCTATATAGTCGTATTTTTACAGCAGAATATTTCACAGAAGCAAAATAATGGTTTATTATATATTATAATTTGTAAATATGTATTTTTCAATATCGGATCGTTTGAAATTTTTTTAAAAAGTGCTTGACAAATCGTTTGGTTTATGATAAAATATTTAGGTACTGCGGAGCAACTGTTAATAAAGTCCGCCTCGGTAAGTCTGTGCCGTGTAAAAATTATCAGACATTATGCGGATATGGCGGAATTGGCAGACGCGTATGGTTCAGGTCCATATGTTCGCAAGGACATGCAGGTTCAAGTCCTGTTATCCGCACTGTATCGCGCTCTGTATTAAGCAGAGCGCGAATTTTTATGCCGGCTGATTGATAAAACCCTTGATTTTTATTTATCATAGTGGTATAATGAATTTTACAGGGGAGCTTGTGCTACAGGCTGAGAGGAAGGTGACACCTTCGACCCTTTGACCTGATTTGGGTAATGCCAGCGTAGGGAGTTCTGATATGTATTGTTACATTCGGGGAACTGCGTGAGGCGGTTCCCCGATTTTATGAGGAGGCGGACTTATGGTAAAAATAAACGGCGAACTGCTCGATATGGACGGAAAAAGCGTTTCAGAGGTTCTTTCTGAGCTTGATATCAGCGGACAGCGGGTAGCTGTCGAACTTAATGAGGATATAGTCCCCAAGGCTAAATATGATGAAACTATCCTTAAAGACGGCGACCACGTAGAAGTTGTACGTTTTGTCGGAGGCGGCTGATATATGATACCTTCAAAGGAAGAAATGTATGCAGCTCTTGAGGAAAGGCACGGCAGAGAGCTCCAAAAGAGGCTGAGTGAAGCTTCAGTTGCTGTCTGCGGTCTCGGAGGTCTCGGTTCAAACATTGCTGTTGCCCTTGCAAGAGCAGGGATTGGCAGGCTACATCTTATTGATTTTGACAAGGTTGACATAAGCAACCTTAATCGTCAGCAGTATTTTGCCGAACAGATCGGACTTCCAAAAACCGAAGCCCTTGCGGATACTCTCGGGCATATCGCACCTTACTGTGACATAAGGACGGAATGTGTAAAACTCACGGTCGATAACATCCCGCGCCTGCTTTGTAATGAGGATATTATAGTTGAAGCCTTTGACAAGGCTGACCAGAAGGCGATGCTTGTGAACTGTGTGCTCGAAAGCTTTCCGCAGAAATATCTTGTTTCAGGCTCGGGAATGGCAGGTATCGCGCCTGCGAATATGATAACAACAAAGCGAGTGACCAAGCGCTTTTATCTCTGCGGAGACGGAGTGAGCGATGTTGAGAGCGGTATGGGTCTTGTATCGTCAAGAGTGCTCATATGCGCCGCACATCAGGCTCATGCCGTTATGAGGATAATTGCAGAGGAATTTGAAGTATAAGGAGTTAATTGTAATGAAAGAAGATAAACTTATAATCGGCGGACATGAGTTCTCATCACGTTTTATACTTGGTTCGGGAAAGTATTCTCTCAGTCTTATAGAAGCAGCTGTAAAATATGCAGGAGCCGAGATTATAACACTTGCTGTCCGCAGAACAAACTCAAAGGATCATGAAAATATCCTTGACTATATTCCGAAGGGAGTAACTCTTCTTCCAAATACTTCGGGCGCAAGAAATGCCGACGAGGCGGTGCGTATCGCACGTCTTGCACGTGAGCTCGGCTGCGGCGATTTTGTAAAGATAGAGATAATGCGTGATACAAAGTATCTTCTTCCGGATAATCAGGAGACTGTTCGCGCTACGGAGATACTTGCCAATGAGGGCTTCGTAGTAATGCCCTATATGTACCCTGATCTCAATGCCGCCCGCGATCTTGTTAACGCAGGTGCGGCTTCGGTTATGCCTCTTGCTTCTCCTATAGGCTCCAACAAGGGACTTGCTACCAAAGATTTCATACAGATACTTATTGACGAGATAGACCTGCCCATAATCGTTGACGCAGGTATCGGCAGACCCTCTCAGGCATGCGAAGCTATGGAAATGGGAGCAGCTGCGGTGATGTCGAATACCGCCCTTGCAACGGCGGGCGATCTCCCTGTAATGGCAGAGGCTTTCCGACAGGCTATAGAGGCAGGCAGAAAGGGATATCTGTCTGGTCTCGGAAGAGTTCTTACAAGAGGTGCAGCACCGTCTGACACTCTTACGGGCTTTCTTCACGACTGATGATATGTCCTTAAGGATTAAACAGCGGAATTATCAGGGATATCCTTGAGCTAAGTACATATCCCTGCGGCAGAGCTGAAAAGTGCTGGCTGTCATATGAGCCTGAAAACATTACAGCTCATAGGCTGCATAGTTTATTCGGATTTGTGCTGAATGGCGAAAAATACGCAGAAGAAATAATTGCAGAACTCGATCTGTAGAGCGATTGATTTTAGTAAAGGAAATACCACAAACTATGGAAGAGAACAGTTTTTCATTAAAGCATTATCTTGTATTTTTTATTATGCCATTATCATCGGCTTTGTTCTATCTGAAGTATATGAAAAGCGTTGAAAGAGTGATAGGGCTTCTGATTTTTGTATTTGTATGCGTTATTATTTCGGCTTTATTATGGAAAGTAGTTTCGCTTGTAAGCTCTCGCTTTGATATCATGAAGTTCAGTGTTACTTTTATTACAGTAGCGGTGTTTGCCGCAATTGATCATTTTATAAAGCTCGTGTTAAGCAAAACGGGTTTTGAGACAAGTATCATAGGCAAATACCTGATGATAAAGCACTCGCACAATATCAATCAAAACGGCATCTTTAACTACTTGAAGATAGAGACATCTCAGCTGACTATGATATTTTTAAAAGCGGCAATACTTGTGATCGTTATATGTTTATATAAACTTTTCAGGACTGAAACAGGAGGAAAGGCGTATATTCTTGTTGCTGCATCAGCCTTGGCAAGTTTTTTGGACACACTTTTATACGGCTATACCCTTGATTACGTATATTTTTACAAAGTCATGACATATGACCTTAAGGATTTTTATGTGGATGCAGGTTGGTCGGTAATAATTATGGTGATATTCATAAATGAAATAAAGAAGTCAAAAGAAAAAAAGAAGGTAAGTTAATGGAAAATCATTATTTTGTAGACTCGGATAAGCTCTCCGGGGCTGCGCTTAAGAAAAAGCATATGCTTGAAACAGATCCCTCCTCTCGAACAAACCATATGGAGTACATGGAGGGAATGGAGCATATAAAGTCTGATATTATGGACAAAGTTCTCACTGAAATGAGAGAGTATGACTACTCAAAATATACAGTAAGCGACGTAAGAGCTGCACTTTCTCATGAGACATGCACTGTAGATGATTTCAAGGCTCTGCTTTCTCCTGCCGCAGAGCCTTTCCTTGAGAAAATGGCCGAAAAGGCAAGACTTGAGACTCAGAAGCACTTCGGAAACACGGTCTATCTCTTTACACCTCTTTATATTGCCAATTACTGTGAGAACTACTGCGTTTACTGCGGTTTCAACTGCTATAACGATATCAGACGCGTGAAGCTCAGCATGGAGCAGATAGAGCATGAGATGAAGGTCATCGCCGACAGCGGCATGGAGGAGATACTCATTCTCACAGGTGAGAGCCGCGCGCAAAGCAGCGTTGAGTATATCGGTGAAGCATGTAAGCTTGCGAGAAAGTATTTCCGTATGGTAGGTATCGAGGTTTATCCGCTGAATACTGACGAATACAGATATCTTCACGAATGCGGTGTCGATTACGTTACCGTATTCCAGGAGACCTACAACAGTGAACGCTATGAACAGCTCCACCTCCTCGGACACAAAAGAGTATTCCCTTACCGCTTTGAAGCACAGGAACGTGCGCTTATGGGCGGCATGAGAGGAATTGCCTGCTCGGCACTTCTGGGACTTTCCGATTTCAGGAAGGACGCTCTTGCAAGTGCTCTCCACGTATACTATTTGCAGAGAAAGTACCCGCAGGCTGAGATATCCCTGTCCTGTCCGAGACTTCGCCCCATAATCAACAACGAGGAGATCAATCCTCTTGACGTACATGAAAAGCAGCTTTGTCAGGTGCTCTGTGCCTACAGGATATTCCTGCCGTTCTGCGGTATCACTGTATCCTCACGTGAAAGCGAGACGTTCAGGAACGGAATAGTCAAGATAGCTGCCACAAAGGTATCTGCAGGAGTTTCTACAGGTATAGGCGACCACGAAAGTAAGTATACTGGCAAGGAGGCAGGAACGGCTGAAGGCGATGAACAGTTCGAGATAAATGACAGCCGCAGCTTTGAAAAGATGTACAAGGATATGTCAGACGAGGGCATGCAGCCTGTACTGAATGATTACCTCTATGTCTGATATAGTTTGTGTGACAGCGCGTAAGCTGTGCAGCGGAGACTTCCTTGAACAGCTTGGACGTGTTGCCGAGGCGGAGCCCCGATTTATTATCCTGCGGGAAAAGGATCTTAGCGAGGAGGAGTATACTGCCATTGCCCAAAAAGCGGGGGAAATATGTGAGGGAAGGACAAAGCTAATGCTCCATTATTTCTGGAGAGCAGCCCTTTCTCTCGGAGCTGACAGCATACATCTGCCGCTTTATGTTCTTCGTGAAATGGAGCTGCGTTACAAGGAACGTTTCAGACACATAGGCGTTTCCTGTCATTCGGTCGTTGAAGCTGTTGAAGCTGAAAAGCTCGGAGCAGGCTACATAACCGCAGGGCATATTTTCGCTACTGACTGCAAAAAAGGGCTTGCTCCGAGAGGAATTGAATTCCTGCGTCAGGTCGTCGCCAGCGTTGGTATACCCGTTTATGCCATAGGCGGCATATCTCCCGGGAATATCGGCTCAGTACGTGAATGCGGCGCAGCGGGAGCCTGTGTGATGAGCAGCTTCATGAAAAGCTCCGATCCTGCGGCACTCATCGAAGAATTTAACAGGAAGTGATATAAATGAATATAGGAAAGAGCAGTTTTGTGCTCTATGCGGTTACTGACAGGAACTGTCTGCAAGGTATAAGCCTTGAAGATGCTGTTGAGCAGGCTATACTCGGAGGAGCAGGTATTGTACAGCTCCGTGAGAAAAATATAAGCACAGACGTGCTTCTGGCAGAAGCACGTAAGCTGCTGAAAATATGCCATAGTCACAATGTACCGCTTATAATAAACGATGATTACGAAACTGCATTGAAATGCGGAGCCGACGGAGTACATGTCGGTATAGAAGACGCTCCAGTAGCTGAAATAAGACGTATCGCAGGCAGTGACTTCATCATTGGAGCCACAGCTAAAACAATAAAACAGGCAAGGCTTGCAGAGGGGGCGGGAGCGGATTATCTCGGAGTCGGAGCAGTTTTTCCTTCTCCAACCAAGGCTAACGCTAAAAGGATAACTCCCGAACAACTGAAAGAGATATGCGGCAGTGTAAGCATACCGGCAGTTGCCATAGGCGGCATAACTGCTGCAAACGTTTCAGGGATAAAGGGCTGCGGACACAGCGGAGCTGCTGTAGTATCGGCTGTTTTCGGAGCTAAGGATATAAAAGCGGCAGCAGAGGAGCTGCACAGGGCGGTTCTGTCTACAATTATATAACGGGCATAAAAAAGCTGCATGGAATAACCATGCAGCTTGAAGTTTATTTTAAAGGTATGACACTGTTGAACACAGCGTAGAAGCTCATAGGGATATATTTATCAATATGGCATTTCCCGAAGAACCATTTCCTGTACCTGCAATGCTTTACGATTTCCTCAAAGAACGCATGCATTTCAAGCCGCTGAAGAACGTCAACTCCAAGGCAGTCCTTAAGCGAAGCAGGGGGCTCATGGGTTATGATGTAGTCAATGTCAAAACGATTTTCCCTTAGATTGGCGATTCCGTCTTTTATTTCCTGATGACTGGGCTGCTCATGCTCCCACCAGTCGATATTCTCTCGGAATTCAATATCCTGACTGTGACCGCCGCCGAAAGTGAATATTTTTTTCTTCTCGATAGTATAGACCTGCCCGCGCATGAGATGAAAGACGTTTTTTTGAACCTTGCGTATCTTTCCGCCGTTCCATGTTTCAACAGGGTATTTTTCGAGCAGATCGAAGTTTTCGTGGCAGCCGTCAACAAAAGCGATCCTGAAATTTTTTTCTGAAAGCTTTTTTAAATTTGCCGATTCTTCCCTGGAATTGTTCCAAAGGAATCCAAAATCACCCGTAACGATAAGAGTATCACCATGGGAGAGCTTTTTCATTTCAGGGCTTTTAAATCGTGAGATGTCTCCGTGCATATCTCCGGTAACAAAGATCACATTAAAAACCTCCGTTCTTTTGTTCTTATTCAGCGGCTTTTTATATCTGCACCGCTATATTTTGTCTACTAAATAATTGTATCACATTTTTATAAAAAGGTAAAGGGCAAAGCAAAATTTTTAAAATATAAATTTTTTTAAAACCCCTTTTAAAATTATAAAAAATCTGCTATAATATTATAGTATGGGTAATATACCCCTCTGTATTAAAATATTTATTGAATTGGTGCGGTCTGACCGCTTTATATAAAGGAGCTAAAATGAAAAGGATAATGTCATTGCTTGCGGCGTTTGTAATAATTCTGCCGTGGGTCTGTTCAACAAAGACAGAGGCTGTGAGCTTTCCGCTGAATACAAATATAGTCAGCGAATCTGCGGTATTAATGAATCTTGACTGCAATACCGTCATACATGAGAAGAATCCTGACAGGAGACAGGCTCCCGGACCTCTTGTTAACATCATGACGGCTGTTATATGCCTTGAAAACTACAAAAAGCTTACTCAGGAGATAACTATAGACAGTTCTGTATATGATTATCTTTATAATACACAGTATCCCGACGACCTTAGAACAGGCTTTATTGTCGACGGTGATGTTCTGACCATGAATGATCTGCTTTATGCGATGATGCTCACTTCATCATATGAAGCTGCCGAGACAATTGCATACACCGTTGGCGGAGAGAATACGTCGAAATTCGTGGATATGATGAATGAAAAGGCAGCCGAACTGGGACTAATGGATACGCATTTCACCAATGCCACAGGTGTTTATGACAGCGATCAGTATACAACGGCAAGCGATATGGCCAAGCTTACGGTCTATGCGCTTGGAGTTCCGGGATTTGAGAAGATATCTACTACCTATATGTATACGCCGTCCGTATCCAATAAAAAGAATCATCCTGATGAGGAAGAATGGTTCTGGACACATTCAAATG
>JAEEGL011463440.1_pt1 | contig 69363 bp, 59 predicted proteins | sample 9134231 | NCBI WGS metagenome assembly JAEEGL01 (sample SAMN16246548, study PRJNA631951) | gut metagenome | biome: gut microbiome; feature: rumen; material: fiber-attached | host: Bos | place: Iran: Karaj | collected 2018-10 | reverse complement strand
TCAACCTATTTTTTCAGAAACTTAATGGTATTTTTCCCAATTTTCAGCAGATAGGTACCTTTGGGCAATCTGCTGAGGTTGAAATTGGTGACATTGTCAATCCTATCAGAGCGAAGTTGTTGCTCACGTCCATTTATGTCATACACAGCGACTTTTGCCTCTCCGCTCACCATGATATTCTCACCACTTATCTCGACTCTAGCACCCTTCACCTCTTCAATGGCATCTACCTCTTTGACCTCGTCGAACTTCCACAACACCACATCGTTAAAATCCCATTGACCGATAGTCCCTTCTGTAGAAGAGAGTGTAATCTTCTTGTTAGCAAATACCATCTGAGGTTCTTTCTCTAATTTACATACAACTTCGGTACTGTCGGCGAGCCGTATGATGAGTGCATTACTGGCAAAGATTGGTATAAAGCTCAGCGATGACACTATCATTGCAAATAAAAGTCTTCTTTTCATAATTCAAATATGACTATTGTGATATTACGTCTGCAAAGGTAAGAAAAAATGGTTAATGGTTAAAGGTAATAGGTTAAAGAAATGTTTTTTTTAGTGTTTTTTTTATTTTTGACGTATTGTTTGTCACGAAAATGAGTAAGGAAACCGTTAACTGAGATTTGATGTTATTGGACATACCTATTTTATTGTCTTTTAAACAGAAGAACTGTCAATAGTAAATCGTTTTGTCAACTGGGGGTGAGAGTATGAAAAATTGCTGAAAGGATTGGCTTTTGACACTTATTATGCCATTATTTGTCTCTTGATTGATGTTTTTGTGTAATTATTCCTTTGTGTATAAAATTTATTTATTAATTTTGCAGCGGAACAGTTCAATCATAAATACATTATTAACTACTAAAATTTAGATCATGAAAAAAACAATCCTTTCAATCTTGATGCTGGCAGCTATTTCAGCATCTGTATCGGCTCAGCAACCTCAAGGTAATCAAGGTCAGAGACCTGGTCAAGCTCAGCGTGGAAATGCTGGTCAGCAACGTAACAACAACGTTCCGTCGTATGCTGACGCAGTTGAAGACTTCAAACCAAATGTTACGAACCAACCTGGTCGTCAATATCCGATGGTGAACTCTCAAGGTGCTGTTCGTGTACAGCTTCGTGCTCCAGGTGCTACTTCTGTTCAGTTGGATCTTGGAAGGAGGTATGAGATGGTAAAGGACGATCGTGGCGTTTGGACAGGAACTTCGGCTCCGCAGGATGTTGGTTTCCACTACTATCAGCTAATTGTCGATGGTACTGCTATGCCTGACCCAGGTACTGTTTCGTTCTTCGGAGCGGGCCGTTGGGGTAGTGGTATTGAGATTCCATCGAAAGATATGGATTTCTGGCAGGTTAAGAATGTGCCTCAAGGTTCTGTAGAAGAGAAGTATTATTGGTCGAAAGCTACCGAGAGCATGCGTCATTGCTATGTGTATCTGCCTAACGAGTATGGCAAGAATCCTAACAAGAAGTATCCTGTGTTGTATCTGCAGCATGGTAACGCTGAGAACGAGTATGGATGGTCGGTTCAAGGTCATGCCGGTCAGATTATGGATAACTTGATTGCCGAGAAGAAGGCTGTTCCGTTCATCATCGTAATGGATTATGGTCAGGGTCAGAATATTCACTTGAAGGGTCAATATGCTCCGCAGCCTCAGCAAGGACAGCAGGGTCCGCAGGGTGCGCGTGGAGGTAGTAACGATGCTTTCCAAGTGGTGTTGATGACCGATATCATTCCGATGATAGAGAAGGAGTATCGTGTGTATGCTGACGCTCAGCATCGTGGTATGGCTGGTCTGTCGATGGGTGGCGGCCAGACACGTAGAATCACGTTAGCCAACCCAACGAAGTTTGCATACGTGGGTATGTTCAGCGGTGGTACGATCAGTCCTGAAGATGTTCGTGGTGCTCAGGGATTCAAGGAGACGAATAAGCTTGTGTTTATGAGTTGCGGAAGCAAGGAGAATCCGAGAGTGATGGAAGCTGCAGAGAACTTGAAGAAGGAAGGCATGAAGGCTGTCGGATATGTGTCTGAGGGTACTGCTCACGAGTGGCACACTTGGCGTCGTAGCCTCTATGAGTTTGCTCAGCTGATTTTTAAATAATTAATATCGGTAATACGGAATAAAAATCCCTTTGATATCGTTACCGGCACATCGATGGTTTGCATCACTTATTTCTATTTCTACCTGAATCTCGGATATGAGTTCTAACGGGCGAGTCACAACTATGCACAACGGAAAGAAAGCTATCGTAATCGGGGCTTCGTCGGGAATCGGACGCGAAGTGGCAAAGCTCCTTATCGAGCAAGGATGGACAGTCGGTGTGGCTGCCCGAAGGGTGGAACTGATGCAAACCATCGGAGCTGCTGCTGTTGAACAGATTGATGTAACCGCTGATGACGCTACTCAGGCGCTTCAGCGGCTCATCGATCGGTTGGGCGGTATGGATTTGTTCTTCTATTCATCAGGTATAGGCAAACAGAATCACGAATTGAATGAAGCTGTCGAACTTGCCACGATGCAGACCAACGGGCTTGGTTTCGTCCGCATGATAGGGGCGGCATACCGCTATTTTGTCCGTCGTGGAGGTGGACATATCGCAGCCATTACTTCCATAGCGGGTACGAAAGGTTTGGGTCCGGCTCCGTCGTATTCCGCAACCAAAGCGATGCAGAATGTGTATCTGCAGGCGCTCGAACAGTTGGCGAACAATCAGCATCGGCATATCCGCTTCACGGATATACGTCCTGGGTTTGTGGATACGGATTTGCTCAATGGCGATTTCCGTTATCCCATGATGTTGAAAACGGAAAAGGTGGCTAAAGAGATTGTTCGTGCCATCAATCGGAAAGAACATGTCAGAGTGATCGACTGGAGATATCGCCTGTTGACAGCGATGTGGCGATGTGTTCCTCGTTTCGTCTGGCGCAGAATAACACTTGTAAAATAGTACTACGATACTTTCTTTAATCTTGGATATCGGAAAGCGATACAGAGCATTACAGCTGCTCCTAGAGCCATTGGGTAATAGAGGTAGCGGACGATGTCGATGGGGGTGAGGCTGACGAGCGACTGGCATTCGTTGGCCAGGCTGGTAGCGATGAGTACCTGTGCTCCGTAGGGTAGCAATCCTTGTGTGAAACACGACATCGTGTCAAGGATGCTGGCCGTTTTGCGTGGGTCGATTCCGAACCGCTGCGAGATGTCGTGAGCGATACTGCCCGTGGTGATGATGGCAACGGTGTTGTTGGCGGTGCAGATGTTGACCAGACACACCAAAGCTGCGATGCAATATTCGGCTCCACGCTGTCCGTGGATGTTGCGAGTGAGGCGATTGATGATGTAGCTGATGCCTCCATTGTGGCGTATCATCGCAAGCATGCCACTTGCCAGGAGGGTCATGATGATGAGTTCGCTCATGCCCATCATTCCGTCTGCCATGCTGCTAAACCATCCGAACAAATCGTAGGCTCCACCCCAGATGCCGATGATGCCGGCTACGACGATGCCGATTGTGAGGACGAGTAGTACGTTTACTCCACATACGGCTGTGACGATGACCACGAGGTAGGGGATGACCTTGAAGAAATCGATGGGTTGCAAGCCTGTTGGCGAAGCGATGTCGCGCCCCATCACGGCGTAGGCAATCAGCATGATGAGGGCGATAGGGAATACAATGCGTGAGTTCACCTTGAACTTGTCGCTCATCTTGCATTGCTGGGTTTGAGTGGCTACGATGGTCGTGTCGCTGATGAACGAGAGGTTATCGCCAAAGAAGGCTCCTCCTACGACGATACCGACAATGAGCGCCGTGTTGATGTCCGATTGCGAGGCGATACCTGCTGCCACGGGAGTGAGGGCAGCAATGGTCCCGACAGACGTTCCGATGGCTAATGAGATGAAACAGGCGGCGAGGAAGATGCCTGCGAGAATCATGGAGTGGGGTAGGACCGTGAGGGCCAGATTGACGGTGGCATCGACCGCCCCCATTGCCTTCGCCGCACCGGCAAATGCCCCTGCGAGGATGAATATCCACAGCATCAGCATCATGTTCTTGCTACCTGCACTCTTCGAGAATATCTGGATGCGGTGGTTGATGCTGCCTTTCGTGATGGCGATGGCATAGATGGACGAGACGAGGAATGCCACAATGATGGGCACTTTGTAGAAGTCCTGTACGATGATGCTCGTGACCAGATACAGGCACAGGAATACAAATAATGGGGAAAGTGCAAGCATAACAATTGATTTGGCGGCAAAATTACAAAATATTATTGATTCTTTACTGCCCATTGCATGTTTTTTCTTAATTTTGCAGACGAAAAGTAGAGAAGATGGATATGTTTTTCAAGAAATACGGATTATTTGCCGCTCTAATCATGGCGTCTCTCTTGTCTGGATGCAAGCAGGAGAAGCCTCGCGAACTCGGTGTGTTCCGCACGCCCAACGCTACGGAGAGTTTCGACTTGGACGGCATTCAGTCGAATGGCGAGCTGATCGTCTTGACGCTCTATGGCGCACAGAGCTATTTCGAATTCTATGGCGAAGGGTTCGGCACACTTTATAAATTGGCAGACGAATATGCACGGAGCATCGGATGTACGGTCAGGGTGGATGTCATGCGTTCAGAGGACGAACTCAAACGTCATCTGCTCGATGGCGATGGCGACATCGTCACCTACGGCATCGCTGTCGACGATAGCCTGAGGCAGCAGTTCCTCCTTTGTGGCGAGCGCCAACTCACCCACTTCATCGATAGCCTCAAACCCATTGCCTGGCTCGTGAGAAAGGATGCCCCTCAGCTGGCGCAATCTGTGAACACATGGATGGAAGAGCACGAAGGACAGTTCAAGGAAATGACCACACTGCGCCTTACCGACAACCAGGGGCACATCTACACCCCGCGCCGTCGCACCTATAGCCCCATACTCAATCGTGCCAAAGGACAGATATCGTACTACGACCACCTGTTCAAGAAATACTCCATCCAATGCAACTGGGATTGGAAACTCCTTGCCGCCCAAGCCTATCAGGAGAGTGCGTTCGACCCCAGTGCCGTGTCGTACATGGGCGCTTTAGGACTGATGCAACTCATGCCATCGACAGCCCGAAGTCTGGGCCTCAGCATCTCCGACGCATTCGACCCCGAAATCAACCTCCGTGGTGCCGTACGAGTCATCAATCAGTTGGACGACCACTATGGCTCCATTGCCGACCGCAACGAACGAATCAAATTCATCCTTGCTGCCTATAACGCAGGAGCCGGACATATAGACGACGCACGAAACTTAGCAAGGAAATACGGCAAGAACCCGGACCTTTGGAACGGCAATGTCGATCAGTGTGTGCTCCATCTGAGCGAATCCCGATATTTCAACGACCAAGTGGTGAAGCATGGATACATGCGCGGCACCGAAACCTATCAGTATGTCTATAGCATCATGGATCGTTGGAGAGATTATAAGACCCACCCCTAACCCCCTCAAGACCCCCCGCCCCCCTCTAGGGGGAGCTTTATATAAGTGACTACTCCAGGTCTTCCGTCTCCAGATTCTTACGAGCAGGGTTGAACACCTGGTCGTACAGGTTGTAAGCTTGGTGGAAGGGGGTCCAGAACTCAGCCAGATTCGTTCTCATCGGGGCAGCGTTGTCGGCCTGTCCCTTCTCGTCCACGTTGTGCATGAAGCTCAGCAGCGTGGCGTTGTCCATTTGCCGTAGCGGCAAAGCGTTCCATTGTAATGCGTTAGGATAAATATTTAAAATTTTTTTTAGTTTATACCATATTATATTTTATACAGCCTGTAAAAGTCCACCGATGGGGTCTTTTCCGTTTTATACAGCCTGTAAAAGTCCGCCGATGGGGCCTTTTCCATTTTATACAGCCTGTAAAAGTCCGCCGAGGGTGTCTTTTCCGTTTTGTACAGCCTGTAAAAGTCTGCCGTGGGGGGCTTTTCCGTTTTGTACAGCCTGTAAAAGTCTGCCGTGGGGGTCTTTTCCGACTTTCGGGAGTTCCGAAAACCCGCCGCAGGGGCCTTTTCCGACTTTCGGGAGTTCCCGAAACCTTGCCGACACCCCTCGGTAACCTTTCGGGCCGTCCCCGTGATTCATGCCCCCCCGCACTGAAGGGCACCCCCTCTATCTTAAAGGGGGGGCTTTTTGTTTTTATCCTCCCCCTAGAGGGAGGGGTAAGGGGGAGGGTCTTGTGTTTTGTGGAGCTGGCCAATAAAAACGGATGATTCCCTCCTGCTCCACAAAAAAAACACCGGCCTTCAAGCCAGTGTTTTGTGGAGCTGGAGGGAATCGAACCCTCGTCCAAACAAGGAGACCATAAGCTTTCTACATGCTTAGTTCAGTTTTGGTTTTCGTGATGTGACCTGACCTGAACCATCGAGTCGCACCCTTATCCTCTAAAGTTTCGCTCAGGGCACGAGGCTGCCAAGAGCTATTCCCGAATTTGCCGCACCGCTTATCTAATCGCCTCAGGAAGGGGGCTTTCAGCGCGATGTCTCGTTCCAATGTCTAACAAAGGAATAAAGCGATCTACTATACTTCGATCAAGCTGCGAGAGCAAAAGTATTGTTGCCAGATAAATTTGACGAAAGATGGGATTAAAGAGCCACCCAACAACGCTCTGCATGCTTACCTACCACCTCGGCTTGCTGTCAAATCCATGTCAACCCCAAGTAATAGTGTGTGCTGTTTTCGTTTCGCTTAACGGAAAAGCGTGCAAAGATAGTAATTATTTGCCATATATCAAGTAATTATCTGCTTTATTTTGTTGCAATTGCTGTGATTTTGAACGCAATTCGGTCAATTCTGCTCAAATGGGCTTTCAATCGATGAATTAAATGATAGGTTCGTCATTTGGCGATTTGGCAGCGATGCGACTGACTTTGCGGAAAAAGTTATGAACGTTTTCAACAGAGTTTTCAACAGCGGTGTTCATAAATAATAGGGTATTCTTGAGTGTTGAATGTTGAATTAGTTGTAACTTTGTGCCCTGAAAATTGATTCGACAAGTTCACAACAAGTTAGACCGATTATGCCAACAACAAATAAACGTACAACAGCGCGAAAGAAGAGTGAAGAAGTGAAGATTGTCTCTGACTTAGGACGTCAGCAGCCTCAGGCTACCGACTTTGAGGAGGTGGTCATTGGTGCCTGTCTGATTGAGCAGGAGGCATTTGGACGCATTGCGGATATACTGAAACCCCAATCGTTCTACGAATCGAAGCATCGACTGATATTCGAAGCCATCCAGAGTCTATCGGCCGAGAACAAGCCTATCGACATCCTGACGGTTACGGAGCAGATGCGTGTGAACGGAACGTTGGAGGAGGCAGGTGGTCCTTATTACATAGCCGAACTGAGTAATAAAGTCGTTTCGTCGGCTCACATAGAGTATCACGCCAAGATTATCGCTCAGAAGTATCTGGCACGAGAGTTGATCAAGTATGCTAGTCAGATACAGGAGGGTGCCTTCACGGAAGGACAGGATGTTGATGAGCTGATGCAGACTGCAGAGGGTAGGCTGTTTGAATTGTCGAAGACGAATATCAAGAAGGATTTCGTACAGATAGACCCTGTGCTGAACGAGGCTTATAAGTTGATTGAGGAAGCTGCTCATAATCCCGACGGCATCTCGGGCATCAGTTCGGGCTTCTATCAGTTGGACGAAATAACGAATGGTTGGCAGAAGTCAGACCTTATTATTATTGCTGCGCGTCCGTCAATGGGAAAGACCGCCTTTGTGCTTTCGATGGCGAAGAACATAGCGGTAGATTATCGTATTCCGGTTGCGATGTTCTCGCTCGAAATGTCGAATGTGCAGTTGGTCAATCGTTTGTTAGTGAATGTATGTGAGATTACAAGTGAGAAACTTCGTAGTGGTCAGTTAGCCCCTTACGAGTGGCAGCAGTTGAGCAGTAGAATGCAAGCGCTCTACGGAGCACCGCTCTATGTCGATGATACGCCATCGTTGTCGGTCTTTGAACTCAGAACCAAAGCACGCCGATTGGTGCGCGAGCATGGGGTGAAACTGATATTAATCGACTACCTGCAGTTGATGAACGCATCGGGTATGAGTTACAACAATCGCCAGGAAGAAGTGTCGACGATTTCCCGATCGTTGAAAGCTTTGGCAAAGGAACTGCAAATCCCGATTATTGCGCTGTCGCAATTGAACCGCGGTGTCGAAAACCGAATTGCAAATGCGTCAACAGAGGAGCAGAAGGACACTCACCGCCCTCAGTTGTCGGACCTGCGAGAATCGGGTGCCATCGAGCAAGATGCCGATATGGTGTGCATGATTCATCGTCCGGATTATTATGGCATCTTGAAAGATAGTCATGGAAATCCGTTGAAAGGTATCACTGAACTGATTATTGCCAAGCATCGAAATGGTAAGACAGGAGATGTGAAACTGCGTTTCATCGGCGAGTATGCTCGTTTTGCGAATAGGACGGATGATGTTCCACTACCTGGTGAGACGTCCAATAATGGACTGATACAGTCAAGGATGAACCAAGTGGCTATATCTGACGACGATCCAATAGGAACAGGAAGAGATGTGCCCCCTAGCGATGCTCCGTTTTGAAATATACATTTTTCTCACATTATCAATTGTTGTTTAGGGTGGGTGTTTGTTGTGGAAACAAGCGCCCATCTGCGTTTTTAATAAGAATTGAAGGTTGAAAGAATAGAAGTAATGAAGATTTTTAGTAACTTTGCACCGACTTTTGTACAGCAAGTATGGAAAAGAGATGGCTCGTTTGTATGATTCTGCTACCATTCTTCCTTGCCTGTTCGCATCAGGAAAGGATGGACGATGAGAACGCGGTGTATTACTGGCGTACTGAGTGGCGACTCGACTCGTTGGAACGGGATTTCATTGAACAGTATCAGATTCATAAGGTGTATTGTCGGTATTTTGATGTTGTGACAGATGATGGAGCAACAGAACTCAAACCCAACGCAACGATTGTGTTTGTTGATACGGTGCCACAAGACTTGGAAATCATCCCTACGGTTTACATCACAGAAGCTTGTCTGCATCAGTCGCTAACAGGATTGGCAACGAAGATTGTGGAGCGAGTTGTGAAGATGAACGAAACGAATGATGTTCACAATGTGAAGGAAATTCAGATTGACTGTGATTATACCTTACGAAGTCGTCAGGGATATTACGAATTCCTTGCAGAAATACGTGAAGAAGCTCGTAAGCACGCAATGGGACTATCGACAACCATCCGTCTGCATCAGTTGTCGATGCCTGTGCCTCCAGTCGATTATGGTGTGCTGATGATATACAACACGGGCGATCCGCAGAAATATATGGAACGTAATCCCATCCTCGATTTAAGGGACGTAGAGCCTTATCTGCGCTATCTGGGCAGTTATCAGCTGAAGTTGGCAGCCGCTTATCCGGTATTCAGCTGGCAACGTGTGTTTTATAACATGAACCTCGTACACGAAGTGTCTGCTGATGAGATACTGAAGGTGAAGGCTGCAGTAGAAAACGAGCGTGATGAGTTGCGCCACTCCATCCTGCTCTATCATTTGGATCACGATAATATAAATAGATATGACAAGAAAACATTTGAAGCGTTTTATCGCCATTAGCATGATGACGGCTGTCAGCACGACGGCTTTTCCGTGTGTTGGGTACTACACCCACAACTATTACCTTTTCCATGTGTATAACTCTAACGAGTTTAGTAATCGCATGGACGAAATCACGTTAGACAACTGGAAATCTTATCTGGGTTCGGACGAGGATTTGTATTATTTCGATGCCGAGAAGATTCGCGACTTCGCAAACAGTAAGGGTGATGCGTTGATGGTGAGCTATGTGAACAACTTGGAACGCTATTTGGATTGTGCATCGAAGGTAAGCTCCGATGCTTGGAATTATCCTTCGAAGGAAGATTTGGCTCAACGCAATCGTATTATCAACGAGGTACGTACCTATGCAGAAGGAAAGTTGACATCGCGTCTGCGTAGTCAACATGCGTTGTTGTTCATGCGTTGTAATATGCTGCAAGGAAAGCATGCTGAGAATGTGACATTCTGGGAGCAGACAGGAGTAAAACTCATAGAGTCAGTGTATAAGGACATGATGAAGAATATCTATGCAGGTGCCTTGCTGAAGACGAATCATCCCGATGAGGCAGGTCGGTTGTTTGCTGAGATGGGCGACTGGTCGAGCCTGATGACACAATATTATAAGAAACGCTCGTATCAGGCGATACGTCAGGAGTATCAGCATAATGCCAATTCGGCTGTTCTGCCTTTCTTGTTACAGGATTTTGTGAACAACTCGCAAGAAGCAGTTGATGAAGATGGATATGGCAAGATGTTTGTCCGCACCATAACGAAACTTGAGGCTCAGCAGATGATTCTGTTGGCAGGTGAAGTCGTGAAGGAAGGCAAGAGTCGTGTTCCAGCCTTGTGGATGAGTGCCAAGGCTTGGCTTGAGTATATGTATGGTAATCGTCAGCAGGCGTTGACTGATATTGACGAAGCCGTGAAGATGGAGGGAACGGATTGGATGAAGAACAACGCACGAGTGCTCCGTTTCTATATCTCTGCGGCTCAACAGCCTATTAACGATCAATTTGATAATTACGTAGCTGGAGAGTTGGCTTGGCTCAAGTCAATGAATGACGAAGATGGGTTCTACTGGAGAGCTAATGAACGTATTGTTCATCAAGTTCTTGTTGATAAGTATGCTCAGAACAATCGTGTGGAGACTTCGCTTGCGCTTCTGAACATCATCGATCCTCACTATGAATATGTGGAAGCTTTAGATACGATAGACGTGAAGAGTGTCGAGAGTTACCTTGGTTATTTCAATCGTACGCTTTCGTCACCACTTGATCGCTATTTGAAGAATTTGCTTTCTACGCACAATTCAGACCTTCCGGATACGCATACACCAGAACTAGAACTCTACGATTTGATAGGTACGAAATATATGCGTCTGTGTCAGTGGCCAGAAGCGATGGAGTGGTTGAAGAAAGTTCCGGTTTCGTTCTATAACAATGCTGGTTATGCAGCCTATGCAGCGAATCGCAGTTACAAGGTTGAACCTTGGATTAAACGTCAATGGTTGAAAGATTCTATTGCTTATTCGGGTGAACCTCAGCACATGACTTCGAATCCGAAGATGGATTTTGTCAAGGAGATTAATTCGATGGAAGATCGCTTGAAGAAGTTGAAGGGAAAGAACCATCAGCAGGCCTGCTACGATCTTGCAGTGATGTATGCACAAGCTAACTTTACGGGTGATTGTTGGTACCTCATGCGAAACGGAAAAAGTTGGGCAGATGAGGTTCGAGTAAATGAGGCAGACTTGAATGCTAAAGCAGTGCGTTTGTTGCGTTCGGCTGCAGAAACGACAGATCCTCAGTTGAAAGAGCGTGCTTTGTTTGCTTTGTCATACATTTATCTGTATCCAGGAGAGGAATGGTTTACCTATAATTGGGGAGCATCAGGCGGACAGCCTCGCAGAACAGTTAAGCCAGAAACTAGCCAGTATAAGGCTTTTGCTGCGCTTGCTGAGTTTGAGGCTAATAACAAGAATGTTAGTTCTTACGTATCTCGCTGTGACGAGTATATTCAGTTCTGTAAGTATTTTAAGAAATAAATAATGGTGCCCAAATCTTTGACGAGGAGCATCATCGCATTGGGTGTGCCGTTAATCGTGGGTCAGCTGGGTGTCGTGTTACAGACATTTGCTGACACCATGATGGTCGGTCAGTATGGTACGATGGAGCTTTCTGCTGCCGGGTTTGTGAATAACATGTTCAACATGGTCATCTTCTTCATGTTGGGCATTTCTTATAGTACCGTTCCTATCGTAGGAGCCTTATTCGGACTTCGCAACTATGCAGGAACAGCACGCACACTGCAAGAGAGTTTGCTAGTCAATGTCTGTTGTGGAGGCATATTGTCGCTATTGCTACTTTTACTTTATTTCCATCTTGACTGTTTGGGACAGCCCGAGGAGTTACTGCCGCTGATACGTCCTTATTTTCTTGTCCAAGTAGTTTCTCTTCCGTTTCTTGGTGCGTTTAATTCTATGAAGCAGTTTTCTGATGCCATAGGTCGTACACGCACTCCTATGTGGATACTGCTAGCTTCAAACGTATTGAATGTAGTGCTCAACTATTTGCTGATATACGGAAAGTGTGGGTTGCCTGAGATGGGTTTGCTGGGAGCAGGAATTGCAACTTTCATCGCACGTCTATTCCTGCCTGTTTCTATGTTGATAGTTTTATCAGGTCCTACTTACAAGCCGTATGTCCGTCCGGAAACCACTTCGTATTCAAGAGGACTCACGCGTCTGGGTATGGTGCATCTGCTTGGAGTAGGCTTCCCCATAGCTATTCAACTCTGTCTAGAAGCGTCGGCTTTCAATCTTACCGCCTTGTTCATGGGGTGGTTGGGTGCGATTCCTTTAGCAGCACATCAGGTGATGGGTACCATCTCCACGCTTTGCTTTCAGGTGATATACGGAGTAGGTGGTGCTGCTTCTATATTAGTAAGTCAGTATCGTGGTCAGAACGATCGTATGATGATTCGACGCACAGTAAAGACTGCCTATATCTTAGGATTGTGCTGTGCAGGATGTATGACCTTGCTGATTGTGTTAGCTTTCCGTCCACTTGCTTCACTGTTTACGACAAGTGACGAAGTCGTTGCTGTGTTGCAGACGATGCTTCCGTGTTTTGTTGTCTATCAGTTTGGCGACTGCACACAAATCCTTTTTGCGAATGTGCTGAGAGGATTAGAAGCAGTAAAGCGTATGATGATACATGCGTTTGTTGCTTATATCATTGTTAGTATTCCCCTCAGTTATATCTTTGCATTTCTGCTCGGATGGGGGAGCGCTGGAGTGTGGTGGGGATTTCCGTTCGGATTATCCACCGCAGGGTTGTTGTTCTGGATTGAATATCGTCGCAATATTTCTGCTAATAAATGAGTTGAGTGAGTATCGTTGCTACGATGGTGCTAACAACGACACTTACCAATCCTGGCATCATAAAAGAATGGTTAAGCAAGTATTTGCCAATCACCGTAGTACCCGACCGGTCGAAGTTTACTGTTGCAATGTCCGACGGATAATTTGGAATGAAGAAGTAACCATACACCGATGGAAGAACGCCCAGCAATACAGGTCCTGAGATGCCCAACGAATAAGCCAACGGAAGCATTGCTACGACTACCGCTCCTTGACTATTGATAAGTACGGATACGATGAAGAATACGATGGCGATGGACCATGGATATTGACTCACGATTCCTTCCAAGCCTGCCTGCATCTCGGGTAAGTAGTTGCTGAAATAGGTATCTGCCAACCATGCAATGCCGTAGATGGCTACAACTGCCACCATACCCGACTGCCATACTGAACCGGTTACAGCTTTCTTTGGACTTGCTTTGGCAAATATAATCATCAAGGCAGCAGCTGAAATCATTATTATCTGGATGACGACATTCATTTGCAACGGCTTATTAAACCATTCTGTCACGCCTGTCACATGCACCTTTGCCTGTACCAACTGGTTGGCTGTCATGGATAGGTTCTCGTCAATATACAGGTCGTTTGTCCCTTTGACCGCACGCAAGGTTTCATGCGAAGGCAATGCATTCTGGAAAACAGCGAAGAAGGTAATAATGACTAGAGCACCGATAAAGATATACACGGCATTCTTGGCCGACTGCGGAATCTTCTTGTCCAAGGTTGTGGCGGTCGTGCCATAGATGTATTTGTACTGCTCTGGATCTTTCAGTCTTTCTTGGAACTTTGGGTCTTTGTCGAGATCAAGTCCTCGACGATAGCTGGCAAATGCAGCTGCTGTCAGTCCACAAAGACAGGAAGGAATGGAAATCATCAGCACATCGGGGATGGAGATGCTAAACCCATTCGAGTTGGATATACTCACAAACGCTACAACAGCGGCAGCAATTGGCGAACAGGTTATACCGACCTGAGAGGCGATAGATGCTACAGCGCAAGGACGCTCGGGACGTATTCCTTTCTTGAGCGCAATGTCGCAAATGATAGGCATAAGAGTATATACTACGTGTCCTGTTCCCACAAATACCGTCAGGAAGAAGGTACAGAGTGGTGCTAGAAATGTGATAGCTCCAGGCCTCTTTCGAAGTAGTTTTTCTGCCAGCTGTATTAACCAATCCATACCGCCTGATGCTTGCATGATACCAGCACATGTCACAGCTGCGATGATGATGTAAATGACATCGGTCGGTGGGGTTCCTGGCTTCATTCCGAAACCTAATACCAAAATAGCAAGTCCGATGCCTGAGATGGCACCTAAAGCCAAACTTCCATAACGTGAACCAACATACAGTGCAAGCAACACGATGATGAGTTGTAGAATCATTAAGATATCCATATAGGTTTATAATTAAAGGGTTAGTATTTTATTTGTTACCATCGGCCTCCTCCTCCGCCACCTGTATAGTTGGAGAGTGAAACTGTAGAGCCTCCACTAATCGTTGCTCCGATGTTACCCATTCCGCCGAAGTATTCAGTACCACCTGTGACTGTGATGTCCGTCGTTAGAGAAGGTTTAGAGGATGCGGAAACAACTAATGTCGTACCACCGCTTGATGGAGTCTTAAAGGCGAATGTCTCATTGCCGTTAGTGAGTGCATACCATGTGCTCTTTTTCCAAGATGACGTCGAATAACATGATTGTGTGAGGCTTGCTCCAGATTCTAATCCTCCGATGGCTACAAGCGTTCCACCACTGACGTAGAGTTTGTAGCCTCCTTCTGTATTTGCGTCTATGCCCAATTCTGGTGAGGATTTCCCGATAGCATATACAATCCCACCTTTTACATAGCAGTTGCCGTTTGAATCCAAACCATCGTTATTGGTAGCATAGCCCATCACATATCCTCCGCTAATTGTAAAGTGGCTGGCTGCATTAATAGCATCATCGTATGCTGTCACACAGACCTGTCCGCCACTGATATCAATTGTCGACTTTGATTCCAATCCTTCGTGGTTGGCAGAGCTGACCGTCAGCGTACCATCACTAATCATAATAGCTCCGTCGGCTTTAACTCCTTTTGCATATTTGTGGCTTGACGAAGAGTTTCCTCCCCATCCTCCACCTCCAGGACGACCGCCTCCGCCGCCTCCACCTTGTGAAGAACCGTAGTTGCTGCCTTTTGCTGCTGCTATTGTATTACCTCCATTGATAGTGAGGACTCCGTCGCAATTGATAGCTCGTCCGCCTTGTCCTGTATTTGTGAGATTGAGCGTACCACCGCTGATGGTGATTCCTCCATCACTCTTGACGCATGCGCCAGAAGATAGATCATTGCTGTCAGAGGTATCTGTACCACCACTTGCCGTGATAGTTATGTCGCCACCCGTGAATTTGATGTCACCCGAAGCATTGAAACCCTTAGTCGCTGTACCAGTCACTTCGGTTGTGATTGTTCCGCCAATGATGTAGATGTTTCCCGAGTCTTCTCCTTCGTGGTCAGTTGTTTCGCCTGTCGAAGTAGTACCGTCGAGTTCTGTCTTAATGCCATCATCGCCTACACCTTCAATTTTTAATGTGCCGCTTTCCATCAGGAAATACTCGTTGACGTGAATTCCATCTCCTACCGCCTTTTTGATATTGACAGTACAATTCTTCATTGTCATGTATTCGCCTGTCTTAATCGCATGGTTGGTCATTCCGTATATGTTCAGCGTACCTTTCCCTTTGAATTCAGCATGTCCCTTAATGACGAAACATGCCTTTTGATCTCCGCCTGTTCCATCTGTCAGGTTGTTTTCTGTATCTTTCTGAATACTTATGTCGATTCGCTTACCGTCTTGGATGTTGAGGGCTGCTCCGTTTGGGTTGGTGAGGGTTATTCCGTTCAATTTGACGGTAGCTTTGTACGAACCGGCCATGTAGAATTCTCCGTTGTTGGAAGCCCCAGATAGGGTATAGGTGACTTCTTCGGACACGTTACCTTGTGTAATGGAAACATGTGCTCCTTCTGTTGCAACAGAGATATATTGTGCGATGTTTCCTGCAACATCAATAGTTGCAGAATTCCCATTATAGTTGACGCTTACTTCGTTGTCGTTTACGACTGTTTCATCAATGAAGATGCGGTCTATTTCGCTGACGCTGAATTCCTTACCCATGATGGTAAGTGTTTGCCCGTTGTTGCTGTAGGTCATATCGCCAGCTTGGTTTGCGGGAAATTGCGATGTAATGTTTCCTGTTACGACATTGAGTGTCTGTGCTTTACTTATGATGACGGACACTATGAGTATGATAAATAGAATTGTCCGTTTCATTTTACAAACACTTTTTGGGTTTTACCGTCTTTCTTGATGATGTAAATGCCACGATTCATGAGTGGCTTGTCAGTGATGCGGCGACCTTGCATGTCATAGGTTTCGTTGTTTGATGCCTTTTCATCAGTGATGTCGCTGATGGCTGCTGCTTCGTTAGTGAAGTACATGCGCTTAAGGTCGGAGAGTAGAATCTTGGTTGTCTCGTTTCCATTTTGTGCAACGAGATACCCATCCGTGTAATTGATTGTAAGTCCTACGGCAGTCATTGTCTGTGAAGTGCCGTCAGTCTTCTCAATGGTGAAGAACTTGTAGTCTTCTGCCTTGATTGTTGCGAAACTTATCACAAGTATCGCTGTCAAAAGAATTATTTTTAGTTTTTTCATACGATTCATGTTAATTAGTATAGTTGTTTTGTTATTGTTTGGTTACGTTTCTTCGTTTGTCTCTTCGTCCAGATTGCCTTTCCACAGATAGTAATCTGTCTCTTTGGCTATTACATTAGAAAGATAGATCAGTGCAATGAGATTCGGGATAGCCATGAAGGCATTCATGAGGTCAGATATGTTCCATACGAACTCCAGACTTAGTACAGAACCTACCAATACGAGTAGAATCCATAGGACACGATAGCAGAACACAGCTCGGCGACCTCCCAAGTACTCAACAGCTCGTTCACCGTAGTAGCTCCAACCCAGGATGGTGGAGAAGGCAAAGGTGATGATGCCGAAGGTGAGGATAGGGGTTCCTACATATGGAATCATGCTAAATGCTTTCTTTGTGAGCATTCCTCCATCGTCCTGACTGATTTCCGGATAGGCGATGATGCTCGTGACGACTACCATTCCTGTGATGGCACAGATGACAACTGTGTCCCAAAATGTTCCTGTCGATGAAACTAATGCTTGGCGTACAGGGTTGCGTGTTTGAGCTGCTGCAGCTACGATGGGGGCTGAACCCATTCCTGACTCGTTCGAGAACAATCCGCGAGCAATACCGTATCGGGCTGCCATCATGATGACTGTTCCTGCTGTTCCGCCTCCGAATGCTTTAAGCGAGAATGCCTCGCTAACTATCAACTGGAGGGCTTGAATGATGTATTGGTGATTCACAAAGAGAATGTATATACAACCAATCACATAGAGCAAGGCCATCAGTGGAACCAGACGAGTACACCATGTGGCGATACTGTGTACTCCTCCGATGATGACGAATCCGATAATTGCTGCTACGATGAATCCGATAATCATCTTGCAGGTCATTGGGTCTATAAAGTCTTGGCAGACAAGACTTACGTTTTCCGATATGGCATTTGCCTGAACCGTGTTCCCTATGCCAAAGGCTGCGATGGCTGTGAAAATGCAGAACACAACTGCCAACCATTTCATGCCCATTCCTCGCTCAAGTGCATACATCGGGCCGCCTATCATCTTCCCCTCGGCATTCTTTGTGCGGTATTTAATGGCAAGCAACCCTTCTGCGTATTTGGTTGCAATGCCGAATACGCCAGTCAGCCAGCACCACAACACGGCTCCAGGTCCGCCCAATGATATGGCTGTAGCAACTCCGATAATGTTTCCTGTACCAATCGTAGCTGCTAACGATGTTGCTAGTGCGCCAAACTGACTCACATCGCCCTTCGAGTCTTTATCCTTCTGAACCGATAGCTTGATGGCTGTCAGTAGTTTGCGCTGTGGAATCTTCAGTCGGAAGGTGAGGAAGATATGCGTACCTAATAGCAGGATGATCATTGGCCATCCCCACATGAAATCGTTCAGTGTTGTGATGATATCGTTCATTACAGTTCTGCGTCTTTTAGTCTCTCGGCATTCTCAGCTACGATGAGGTGGTCGATACAGTCTTGGATGTCGCCATCCATGAATGCAGCAAGATTATATATGGTGTAGTTGATGCGATGGTCGGTGATGCGTCCCTGCGGATAGTTGTAGGTTCGAATCTTTGCGCTACGGTCGCCTGTCGACACCATTGTCTTGCGTCGGCTGGCTATGTCGTCGATATATTTCTGATGCTCGCGGTCGTAGATGAAGGTGCGCAGTCGAGCCAGAGCGCGTTCCTTGTTCTTGGGTTGATCGCGTGTTTCTGTACACTCTACCAAAATCTCTTCTTCAACGCCTGTGTTGGGATTCTTCCACATGTATCGTGCACGAACTCCTGACTCTACCTTGTTGACGTTCTGACCACCAGCACCCTGACTGCGGAACGTGTCCCACTTGATGGCGCCCTCATTGATTTCTACGTCAAACGGTTCGGCTTCGGGCAGTACGGCTACCGTAGCTGCACTTGTGTGGACACGTCCTTGGGTTTCTGTGGCAGGCACTCGTTGTACACGATGAACGCCCGATTCATATTTCAGGATACCATAAACGCCTTCTCCTGTCACGTTGAAGATGATTTCTTTGTATCCACCCGATGCTCCTTCCGAGAAACTCGAGATGGTGACCTTCCATCCCTTCATTTCGCAGTATTTCGTGTACATGCGGAAAAGGTCGCCAGCAAACAATGCAGCCTCATCGCCCCCTGTGCCGCCTCGTATTTCCATCACGACATTCTTTCCATCCTCAGGGTCAGCAGGAACCAACAACAATTTTATTTCCTCTTCCAGTTCTGGTATGCGTCGTTCGGCTGTAGCCAATTCTTCGCGTGCCATCTCTTTCATTTCTGGGTCATCTTCCAGTGATATCATCTCGCGAGCCTCATTGGCATTCTGCAGGCAGGTCATGTATTCCTTTCTTGCCTTCATGATGTCGCTGAGGTCCTTGTATTCCTTCGTCAGCTTCACGTATCGTTTCTGATCGCTGATGACGTTAGGGTCGGTGATGAGGGTCGAAATCTCCTCGAAACGGCTCACCAATCCCTCCAGTTTGTCTAATATATTACTTTCTGCCATACTGTTTTATTCTATCTTCAATTTGCAAATATACGAATTATTCTGCAATCTACCATTTTCTATTCAAGTTTTTTTACCAATCTGTCCAAATATAAGCAGTTAATACGGAAAAATAGACCTCTCGATAAAACGATAAAGAGGTAGATACATCTTCTGAATAAACTCCTATTTTTGTGTTTCCCCTAAGGGAAAAATTTGCAGCCCCTAGGGGAAAATGTTTTTTCCCTTAAGGGTATTTTCTGTTGCAGGTCGTGCAATGTACGTTGCACGACCTGCAACATAGGTTGCACGACCTGCAACAGAAATTTCCTCTAGGGGTAAGAAAAAAAAGGATTAAGGAAAGAGCAACCAATCATTGGCTGCTCAATCTTTATGTTGACTTTTCGGGTCAACTTCTATATCATTGCCATTATAAAAATGTAATGCTTGAGTAGGTTTTAATATTCAAACGTGCCGAACTCACTCTTGATGGTAAGACTTCGAGGACCTTCCTCGATGTGTCCCACAATCTGAGCATCGATGTTGAACGAACGAGAGATGTCGATAACCTGTTGAGCATCCTCTGGAGCAAGATATACTTCGAGACGATGACCCATGTTGAATACTTTGTACATTTCTGCCCAGTCGGTTTGACTTTCCTCATGGATAATACGGAAAAGTGGTGGAACAGGGAACATATTGTCCTTGATGACTCGACAATTCTCTCCTACGAAATGGAGCACCTTAGTTTGTGCACCACCTGTGCAGTGTACCATACCATGTATTTTGGGACGTAACTCGTCAAGCAATCGACGTACAACAGGAGCATAGGTGCGAGTAGGGGAGAGGACAAGTTGCCCAGCATTGACTGGCGAACCGTCAACAGGATCTGTCAACTTATAATGCCCGCTATACACCAAATCCTCAGGAACAGCTTTGTCATAGCTCTCAGGATAGTGCTCTGCGAGGTATTTAGCAAACACATCATGTCGGGCAGATGTAAGTCCGTTGCTGCCCATACCTCCGTTGTAACGATGCTCGTAAGTGGCCTGACCAGTTGACGATAGTCCCACGATGACATCACCTGGTTGAATGTTCGCATTATTGATGACATCTGCGCGACGCATGCGGCATGTGACGGTTGAGTCGACAATAATGGTACGTACCAAGTCGCCCACGTCGGCAGTCTCACCTCCTGTGCCATAAATTCCGATTCCCATATCACGGAGTTCGGCCATCAGTTCGTCTGTCCCGTTAATGATGGCAGAGATGACTTCACCAGGAATCAGCATCTTATTTCGACCAATGGTGCTGCTGACAAGGATATTATCGACAGCTCCAACGCAAAGCAAATCATCTGTATTCATGATTAGCGCATCTTGTGCGATGCCTTTCCACACACTTAAGTCGCCTGTCTCCTTCCAATACATGTAGGCAAGACTCGACTTGGTTCCAGCTCCATCGGCATGCATAATGTTGCAATACTCAGGATCGCCTCCCAATATATCAGGGATAATCTTACAGAAAGCCTGAGGAAAGATTCCCTTGTCAATATTCTTGATGGCATTGTGCACATCTTCTTTTGCGGCACTCACTCCGCGCATCATATAGCGTTGATTCTCCATATACACCTTATTATTTATTTATAAAAGACGAAACAAACTGCCGCAATGAGGCAGATAAATGCCGCGATGTGATTCCAATGTAGTTGTTGACCTTGAAAGCACATTAAAGCGATGACTGTGAAGACAGAGATGGATATGACCTCTTGAATCACTTTCAACTGCATGAGGGTGAACGGACCGCCATTGATGTCCGACCCGATACTGTTGGCAGGAATTAGGAAGCAGTATTCCACACCCGCTATCAGCCAAGACAAAAGAATGACCTTTGGTAACGACCAGTTGTCCGAAATGTGATGCTGTTTCAACAGCAAATTGCCGTACCATGCAAAAGTCATAAAGCTGTTTGAGGCAATCAAAAGCAATATAGTATATAATCCTTTCATGATTTGTTGTTGAGTTTTGCAAAACTACTTGCAAGTGCAAAGTTAGTATTTTTTCATGAAATACGTGGTATGAATGGTTGACAAAAGTTATAAATCAGCAATCAATGCTTCTACTTGCTCACGTTTTGTTGCCCAACTAGTCACGAAGCGTACGGTAGTATGTGTGTCACCACGTTTGCCCCACATCTCGAAGGTGTGATGTTGAGCTAAGCGGTCCATTACCTCGTTTGGCAGTGTGAAGAATTGTTGGTTCGTAGGTGAGTCAATAAATGGCTGATACCCTTTCGAAATGAATCCCTGTTTCAGCAACATCGCCTGTTCAACTGCATGACGGGCGATTCGAAAATAAAGGTTGTCGGTAAAGAGAACTTCAAATTGAATGCCTAAGAGTCTTCCTTTAGCCAATAATGCTCCATGTTGTTTCACTAATGGAGTAAAGTGTTTCAGTTGTCCAGGATGTGCAACTACACATTCGCCAAACAAGGCTCCAACTTTTGTTCCACCAATATACAGGACATCACATAGAGAAGTCAGTTCTGAGAGTGTGAGGTCAGCTGCATCACATGAAAGACCATAACCAAGGCGTGCACCATCAATAAATAAAGGAATCTGTGCTTTCTGGCAAACGGATTTCAACTGTTGAAGTTCTTGTTTGGAGTAGATGGTCCCATATTCCGTAGGATAACTAATATAAAGCATTCCTGGGGCCACCATGTGCTCATAAGTTTCGTCTGCATAGAAGTCGCTGATAAATTGTTCTAACTCATGTGCGTCTACCTTTCCTGCATGTGAGGGTAGGGTAAGCACTTTATGGCCAAAGGATTCGATGGCTCCTGACTCATGAACGTTGATATGACCTGTCTCTGCCGCTACAACTCCTTCGTGGTGAGACAATAGTGCATCAATAATCGTTGAATTAGTTTGAGTTCCTCCTACTAGGAAATAAACATCAAGTGTTTCGTCGCCACAAGCCTGACGTATGAGTCCACGGGCTTTGTCACAATAATGGTCTGTCCCATAGCCTGGTGTTTGTTCCATATTTGTTTCTACGAGTCGCTGCATCACCGCAGGATGAGCGCCTTCCATATAATCGGTGTCGAAATGAAACATGAATAAAAAATTGAGTTTTGAAATATTGTAATATGTAGTCAATGAAGAATTATTGTACCCGAATGATGACACGTTGATATCCTACAAGATTGAAAGGTCCATTGTCGTGCACTTCGCAGACGATATGGATGATTTTGCCTTTTGCATCTGCAGGAATGGTAACCTTTGCAACAGGTTTGTCGGCTCCGATAATGGTAAGCATTTTGCCGATGCTGCCTGCTTCAGGCTGTTGCCACCATTGATATGTGAGTTTATCCTTATCAGCATCTTTGCTCTGTTTGGCACTCAGACGTAAGGTCTTACCTGCCTTGACCTTTACTACAAGAGGTCTGGACGAATGTTTCCCATTGATATATACTTCTGGATTATGATTGCCTTTACCATCTTGTGCCCATTGCATGCGAGCACAGAAATCGTTAAGCTCGTCAGGGTAGAACCGCTTCTTATAACTTTCGGTAATGCGTTTCTGCATAGGCTCCCAACTGGTCCATGCATTGGTTTGTTCGTCAGGACTGAGACCGAACGTGTGATAGCCACCCCAGTTTGCTTGATGTGGGTCGTTCGGATCACTCAGACCATTTGGCATAACATAGAGAAAACTTGGTGTATCTCCTTCAACGCCCCATTTGTAATTTGGATAGATTCTTCCAAGAGCACTATTGTTCTGTATGTACTGTTGATGTTTGCTCCAATGCTGTTTGCCCAGCTCACATTGCAGTTGCCACGTGTTTTCATCCCAGATGAACTTAAGGTCGTCTTGAAACTCACGACGCATCCATTGATGCGAACTATAGGCACGGTTCATTCGCATATCGTACTTCATATCTTGATCGGTGATAGTGTAGATGCGAAATTTGCGTAGGAAAGTCTGCATCTCATCGTCAGAATATCTCTGCTTCATACGCCAGATAGCCTGTGCTAGCGTATTTCCGCCACCCCATGCTGCCACATAAATAGGACGGGGATCGTCCTCAAGCGCCAAACTGATGAGGAATTCGCTGCCAGGAGAGTCATTCTCTTCGCCTACAACTCCGATACCACCATGGTGACTACCTGGCATGATGCGGCTCTTGATATATTCTACGCTTGGCCAGTAGCCCATAGGTTGACGCCATGACTCTTCCTCGAAAGTTAAGTAACCCTTCTGCTTTGAACGGGCTTTTAAGTTGTCTACATCCTTTCCGTATGCCTCAACTACTTGATCGAGATATTTTGACCACTCCTTTGGATAAGGGTCACAGTTCCATCCGACAGTCGTCATGATAGCCTCAATCTCAAACATGTCGGCATATGCCATCAAGCGAATAGCAGATTCCATGTCGTCTGGTTCTACATCTGCAGGAGCGATATCTGTTAGAACTACCAAACGTGGCTTCAACTCCTGTTTATAGTCTTCACTATAGTCGCCTTGAGTTTCGAAAGACAGAACTGTTACCGTTGCTGCAAAAATGAGATAAGCGAGATAAGTTGCATTCATATAGGTATACTATTTAATAGAGTTTGATGTATTCATAAACATTTCCAACAGCCTCAAGATACTTGTGAAAAGCTTCGTTAGAGATGACCACTGTACCGCGGCAATCGTTCGGATGGAACGAAAGGAGTGATGCACAACGAAGAGTCTCGTCAAGGAAAAGATGGACATGATGCTCTGAGTCGTTAATCAATCCAAATGGTGACACGCTCCCAGGTTCAAGTCCAAGATAACGCATCATCCGTTCTGGTGATGCAAATGACAACTTGCCGCACGAAGGAAGTCCTTGTGATACCAGAGATGCTTTCAAACGATGTTCCAGGTCGTGGATGTCTAAGTCGTGGTCGCAATGAAAGCATACCAAATAATGTTTATTTCCTTTGTGATTGCGAAAAAACAGGTTCTTGCAATGTACCGATCCGTCATCCTTCCACCATTGTTTCGCCTCGGCAATAGTTTTGCCCTCAGGATGATGATAGATGGAATATGATATGTCGTGTTTGCTCAGGAAGTCTAGAACAGTTTCTTCGCGTGTCATAGTCATTCTGCATTATATGGCTTTTTTGCCTATCGTATTATTTCTTTGTTATCTTTGCTTTTGTAATGCGAAAGTCATGGATAGGACGGTCATGCTGGTCAGTTGTTGCACGCTCGATTTTCTCAACAACATCCATACCGCTGACTACTCGACCAAATACAGTGTAGCTCCCATCTAGATGTGCAGCACCTCCGATGGTTTTGTACGTTTCGCGCATCTCTGGGGTTAGTTTGAAGTGCCCGTTTGTCCACTCGTCGATTCGTTTTTGGCAATTGTCAAGTTTCTCATCATCATAGATCATACCTGTCACAATTGTAAATTGAGTCGACGAACTCTTTTGCTCCGGATTTACATCATCGCCTTCGCGTGCTGCATTGAGCATCCCTCGTTGATGGAAATAGAGTGGCGCACGGAATTCTGCAGGAATATGGTCAGAAGGCTTTTCATCACCTTCACCTAACATTTGACCAGGTTTTGCATTTTTGCTAAGACGGTCTCCTGTTTGAATTATAAAGTTCTTGATAACACGATGCCACAATACACCATCGAATGTCTTATTCTTCACTTGACGTAGAAAATTGTCGCGGTGTAATGGTGTCTCGTTGAATAGTTCTATAACAATATTACCTAAGTCAGAATAGAACGTAACTTGAGGACGATTCGCATCTTCACGTATTGCATCCCTGATGGCTTGGGCAATAATTCCTGCTCCGGTTTCGTTAGGATGGATTCCATCAGGGAATAAATTGGAGAGTGTAGAGGTCTTTTGATGCAGGTCTACCACTTGCCATTTATGGTGAGCTGCAATTTGTTGACAAGCAGGGATAATGCCTGCTGTGATGATGCTGTCGTTGATGGCCCAAGCATGACTGAAAGCAGTTGCTGGAAGGGCCATGATGATACGAGGATTAGAACTGAGTTTGCTAAAACTGACGGCAATTTTCTCTAGCCCTCGTTTGAAACGTTTCGTGTCCTTCCAATTCTGAGGTTTAGAGTCGTTCGTTCCGAGTTTGATAATTACAATATCAGGAAGAAATGCTAATGCATCTGCGTATTCTTTTGTCTTGGTATAAGGGTCGTCGGCTTCGTCTTGGGCGCACTTACCATTATTACCAAAATTCCGAACATCAAATCCATCACCTAGTAGTTGTTGAAGCTGGGCAGGGTATGTATTATGACTGCGGTCCTGGATTCCATGTCCCCATGTGATGCTGTTACCAACGCAAGCTACCTTTATTTGTTGCCCTTGGGCTACTGATATGATAGAACAGAGTAGCGCAAGCAGGAAGATATATAATCTGTTCATAATTATTGAGTATTTTATTGTTGTTACTAATCATAGAAATTCCAGCTCAAACCGAAATGTAATCCTCCAGGGTTCATTGGGTAGCTAGGTAACCATAGATATCTGCCATCTGATTGATTGACATGATAATACTGTAAATAGAATCGAGTACGTTTCAAGTCAAAGTTGGCATAAATGCTGATAAGAGGATAATTTCCGACTTTTTTGCGGTTATTGGTATTCTGGAGCATGAACTGACTTGTAACTGGAGAATAGTCAGGAGCCTCGTATTCTGTAAAATACTTTAAGTCACCACCTAGTTCGCAGTTAAGCACTTTTGCAATTTTGAACTCGATATACAGATTGCTGTATAATGACAGCGTAGGTAATGGAATTAAATCCGACTTGGTTGATTTTTGGTAGGTAATGTCGTTGTCAAAATGGAATATTCCGAATTTGAAATTCTGACAAAGATTAGCACTGATTATCTGTATGTTTCCTTTATGCTGAAATGGAGTGATGTTATTGCTATAACCCACACCTGTTGAAGATGTATAAGGTGTTCCAGTATTTTGGAAATAGCAATAGTTCTTTATGTTCTCAACTCCGATGGTTAACATTGTTTTGGTCTTAGGAAGAGAAAAATGTCCTTGGATACGCGTACGCCATTCATTATTGAAATCACGATCCCACCATGCATGGCGTGAATGATAATGACGTATGTAATATGATGGTTTCTGGTCTTTTATGTAGGCAGACAGTACCACCTGGGCTGTATCACCCATAATAGGCAAATTGAGTTCTCCACGTCCTTCGACAAAGAAATCACCTACCCGCTCTCCTGCTACAGTGAATTCTCCATTCACGTTATAATGAATGATTTTACCTTGTGTTCGTATTAATTGACCACCTACAGCTATGTTGTTCTCTGACGTTTTGTTAGTAATCAGACGTGAGTAATTTCCTATGGCTGTTATCATGGAGTCTGGTTGCTCAAATCTTTGGTGCTCAAATGCAACATATGCATTAATACCAGCAGCAGCGTACTTGTTAAAACCTTCTCGCAGCGAAAGTCCTACTGTATTACGCATGATGAAATTCTTTGTTCGATCATTGGTTGAGTCTCCAGCTATATAGTCGAATGTGTGGTAATTCGAAGGTGTATTATATGCTATATATCCACGTCTAAGGTATCGTAGGCTAAAGGTGTGGAAGATACTTGTAACAGGAACGAATACATCTTTCATGTCTGTGGAATCTCCCTCAGTACGATAGAAACCGATATTATAACGATGGTTGAAGTGGATGACATCGTGTTCCTGTTTTGACCATGTGCTCGTCAAAAAAACCGGAATATCATCAGCATCAAAACTCTGCTTCATATTCTCTGGATGTGTGATGTAGAGTTCATCGGTGATACCTCCATTTTCAGTCAATTTCATGTAGTTGTGAGAATAAAAGAAGTGGAAATCATATTTGTCACCAATATAAGATGCCCATCCGTTGGCTCCCATGTATGAAGTCGATTGGTTACTATAATAGCCTTGACCATACATGTAGTCAAATAACCCGCCTATATTAATCCGTTTACCTGCGTTTTGTGTATAAACAACTTTAATGTGTTCATCGCCTGTTGTCTTTGAACCGCATGTGTTGTATGTCGCATTGAGGAATGGCGATTTTGTGTTGTAAAATCTGAATTGGTCTGCTTGTATGTAGAATTGGTCGAAAGGACGGAGGAATATGAATTCATCGTTGTCTTTGCGTTCTAAGAAAATACGATTTATGCGAGGAGAGCCTAGGTTGCCCAAATGACTGTAATGCCCATTTATTCCTTCTGATAGGTTGGCATTCTGAAATTGATGTTGTAGAGTGTCAACATAAGTAGGGGTCCTGTTTCCGTATGTTTCATCAATAGTCCATGCATAGACATCAACAGGTACCAACTTTTTGTCTTTAGATTCTTTATTTGTTGAGTCGCCAGGAACCATTGACATATCCGTGTTTGCCTCTAGCTCTCCAATAATACGTTGAGCAGAAGCAAAGAGGGGAATGAGGGCGGTGATGAATAAAATGGACAATCGTTTCATTTAGAACATGAATCGTAAGAAGAATTCAACGATTTTGATAAGCATAGCTCCAAATCCCAGACAGAAAAACAGAATTCTGTTCTCTGGAATCGCGAAATAGACAATGATAGCAGCCAGAAAGCCAATCATAAAGATAATGTTCAATACTTTACGAACTGTCTGGATGGTATCTTTTTTGCTTTGTCCACTTCTTCTGTGCGAACGTTGCTGACGATCCTTTTCGAGTGCTTCTGCAATTATTTTGTCTACTTCGTCGGCTTTCATTTGATGACTGTCTCAATTTCTGTGAAGAGTTCGTTGGCAAGGTCAACAGTCTTCACCCTGAATTTGCGGTTCTGTTTAATGAAGTTTCCTTTTTTGTTAAACGCATTTTCGTCAGTAATGTACTCTTCTGCCGTCACATGTTCTCTTTCTGAAGTGAAAGTATATACATAGGCAATATTTGTTAATGTGGCTTTCACCAAACCATCACTGACATTGATATAGAGTTTGTACTCAATTTCTGCATAGTCGCGTTCAAGAATTTTGTTGGAGAAGACAATTTCTTCATTACCTTGACAGATGATCTGTGACTTGTTTTCGTTTGAAGTCTTTACAGAAGAATATGCCAAATTACGGAAATAATCGTGGTCTGTCCATTTCCCATTTTCAATGTTTGGCATGTAACGAGCTGATGCCCAAGAGGCAATCTTACGATAAAGATCATCTTTGTTTTTGTTTGTTGCTACTATTGTTTTGGAGAATGTGACCAAACCATTTTCTACAGGGACGGCACCTTGCATGTAAGGCGTGAAGTCTGTCACCTTAGTAGTTGAGTTCTTTTTCCCGAAAATACCTGCAGTCTGTGCATTTATGCAAAATGGAAGCATAGCTACCATTAATGTCATTATCAATTTTTTCATGTCTTTATCTTTTATCAATTTTATTACGTTGCAAAATTACTTAAAAAAAACATATCAACAAAATTTTATGGCTCGAACACCTTATATTTTTAATAATTTAACGCAATAGTAAAGAAAAAAGTCATTTTGTTTGGTATGGTTTTTGTAGTTTTAAAAATAAGTATTACTTTTGTAGGGAAATTAAAATGTTGTGTTAGATATGAAAAAAAGTATTCTTTCTTTTTTAATGGTGATGGTTGTTTTGTCAATCATCTCATGGCATCCAGAGTCTGAGGACGATAAAACATTACAAGTGTATGGAGTCGCTTTTTACAATCTTGAAAATCTGTTCGATACTATTCACGACGAAGGTAAGAACGATTATGAGTATCTGCCTAATGGTACTAATCGATGGGGGGCTTTGAAGTATTCAAGCAAACTGAAGAATATGGCTCAGGTCTTAGCAAATCTTGGAACAGAGATGACGATGAAGTCAGGTTTGCAAAAAGTGTGTAAAAGTCCTGCTATCATTGGATTGTCGGAAGTGGAGAATCGTAGGGTGCTTGAAGATTTACTGAAAGAACCGGCATTGAAAGATAAGGGATGGGATATCATCCATGTTGAAGGTCCAGACAAGCGTGGTGTAGATTGTGCATTTTTCTATAATCCAGCAATTTTCAAGTTGGAACACTACCATCTGACACATTATATTTACGAGAATGGTGATACAACACGTGCTACTCGAGGTTTTTTGATTGCAAGTGGTACAATTGCAGGTGATAAAATTAGCTTCATTGTTAATCACTGGCCATCACGTGCAGCTGAAAGTGAATTCCGTGAGATGGCTGGTCGTCAAGTGCGAAAAATGATTGACTCAATCTTTGCTGCTAATCCTGTGGAGAGAGTTGTTGTGATGGGTGACTTGAACGATGACCCCAAGGATAAGAGTGTGACAAAAGCACTAGGAGCAAAACATAATAAGAAAGATTGTAAACAAGGAGACATGTTCAATCCTTGGTATGAAACTCTATATAAAGTGGGGCAGGGTACATTGCTTTATGATGGCAAGTGGAACTTGTTCGACCAGATTATCATATCAGAGAATCTTCTCAATCCTGATGGCGTGACGGACTATTCTACGTTAAAGTTCCGCAAGCACGAGATTTATTTGCGTGATTTCCTAATCACACAAGAAGGAAAAACGAAAGGTGCACCAAAGCGTACCAATGCAAGTGGAGTATGGCTCAACGGCTATAGTGACCACCTGCCTACACAGATTTTCCTTGTAAAGGAAGTACAGAATTAAATAAAAAAGTAAATTATAAATTATTGTTATGAAGAAATTATTACTATCAATCTTGGCACTCTTCATGAGTGTGTGTATGTTTGCAGGTGAAGTGGTCTTTGATTTTGATAATGACATCAAAACTTTATTCCCTGCCTTAGGAGAATCGTCTAACGATAGTCATGATGGAGACTTTACAGAGGTAACTACTGCAAAGATAGGCGACATCAGTTTTACGGTTATGCCTGCACAAGGTGGTACGGCCAATCGTATTTGGGGTGGCTCTCCACGTTTGAGACTTTATTCTGAATCGTTTATTATTGAATCTAGTGGTGCCCCAATTACTTATATAAAGTTTACAGGCAACACAAATTGGAATGTTTCTGTTGATATAGGCGAATTGTCCGGCAAGGAATGGACAGGTAACGCTAATAAGATTACCTTTGCTGTTTCCAAGAATACTCAAATCAGTAAAGTGGAAGTGTCTACTGATGCTGGACATGTGGTTAAGTCTACCCTTTATTCTATTGCCTTCACCTCATCACAAGATGGATGGAGCATTGACGATAAGAAGTTGACTGGCGATTTGTCATACGTTTGGAAATCCAGCCCATCATATGGTTATGTTGCAACCGCTTATACGAATGCAAGCAATGAGTCTGAATCGTGGTTGTTGTCTCCTGTCTTTGACATGTCGAAGGCTTCAGAGCTTGAAATGACAATTAACCATGCGGGTAATAAGTTTGCTGCTGCTGTGTCCGATCAAGTTTCGTTCTGTGCAACAATAGATGGAGGACAGACGTGGAAGAAGGTAGAGGTATCGCAATGGCCTGCAGGTAACAATTGGAACTTCAATGAGTCTGCAGTTGACATATCTGAGTATGCAGGAAAGGATGCTGTTCAGTTGGCAATTGTATATACGAGTACGACTTCATCTGCTGGTTCTTATGAAATTAAGAGCGTGGATATTAAGGGAAGCGGTTCTATTTCGGTAAAGAAAGAAGAAAAGGCGGGACCAACCATCACTCCTGCTACAGGAACTTACGATACAGATCAGATGGTGACGATTGTAGATCCAACAGGCAATAACTATACAATATATTATACGATTGATGGAAGCGAACCGACAGAGTCGTCAAATGTATATGAGGCTCCATTCACGGTGTCTAAGACAACAACGGTGAAGGCGGTATACGTTGATGATGATGATAATATGAGTGCGGTATCTACTTCCGTAATAACTATCAACAAGCAAGTTGTATATACTACAATTGCCGAACTTCTTAAGAACTGTACAGCTACTAGTTCGAACAATGCTCCTGTTGTTGTGTTTAAGACTACAAATCTGCTTGTGACAGGTGTTAATGGCTCTAATGTATTTGTGAGCGATGAAACAGGTGCATTCCTTCTTTATGGCTCAAATTCGGGATTTGTTAAAGGAGATATTATTAGTGGTAGTATCGAGGGCAAACTCTATTCATACAATGGTCTGCCAGAAATATCTGTAAGCAATAAGTGGGAAGGTGTAAAAGTGGAGAGTCAAGGTAATGTCGTAAAAGCAACAAAAGTTGCTGCTGCAGATGTTACAGCTGCTGATGCTAGCAAGTACATCCGTATTGAGGGATTATCATACAAGTCTGAAGAGGTCGTTTCAAACAAGACTAATTATACTTTAACTGATGGCACAACAGACGTGGTGATTCGTGACAACTTCTCTAATTTGCAGGATGTCTTCAAGGAAGGTGGTATATATAATGTTAATGTATTTGTTATTCCTTTCAGGGATGCCATCCAATACTATGTTGTGAATACAGACGATGTTGAGGCTGCTTCAGGACAGGCTGAGGATGTCAATGGGGATGGTATTGTAGATACTCAGGATGTGCTTGCCGTATACGGAGTGATACAGGCTAGTACTTTCGATCCTCGTGCTGATGTCAATGGTGATAAAGTCATAGATACCCAAGACGTATTGATGATTTATGAAACGATAAGTAACCAATAAATAATGTAATTGTCAGTTATGGTAAAGCATATCATTCTTTGGAAACTTAATCCGGATTTGACAGACTGTGAAAAGCTGTCTGTCAAAGCTGGAATCAAGCAGGGATTGGAAGGCCTTCAAGGTGTCGTTCCTGGATTAATAGATGTAAAAGTGAATATTGACGGTCGTCTTGATTCGTCTAATGTTGATGTGATGCTCGATAGCACCCTTGAGTCAGAAGAGGCATTAAAAAAATATGCCACACATCCTGCTCATGTGGAGGTGGCAAATACAAAAGTACGTCCTTATACTGTCCAGCGTTCGTGTCTGGACTACGTAATCTAAGCTTTTGCTTTCTTGATAATCTCAAGACATTCGTGGCATTTGTCTGTGACATATTGCCAGTCTTGAGTTTCAACTTTGTCTTTTGGAAAGAGTTTGCTGCCCATACCTACGCAGTAAACTCCTGCTTTGAACCATGATGTGAGGTTTTCTTCGGTTGGAGCGACTCCACCTGTCACCATGATTTTTGACCATGACATCGGAGCTTTCATGCCTTTTACAAATGCAGGTCCATACACATCACCTGGGAACACCTTGCAGAGGTCGCATCCCAGTTCTTGTGCTTTACCGACTTCGCTCACACTACCGCATCCTGGGCAGTAGGGGATAAGTCGGCGATTGCATACAGGTGCGATTTCCGGATTGAACAAAGGACCAACAATGAAGCAAGCACCGAGTTGAATGTAAAGGGCTGCTGTTGGTGCATCAACCACACTTCCTACTCCCAATGCTAATTCTGGACATTCCTTTGCAGCATACTTCACGCATTCTGCAAATACTTCGTGGGCAAAGTCACCACGATTCGTGAATTCGAAGGCACGAACGCCTCCATCATAGCACGCCTTGATAACATGCTTTGCTACTTCTGCGTTTTTGTGGTAGAACACAGGAACCATGCCTGTCTCGCCAATCTTTGCCATAACGGCGAGTTTATCGAATTTTGCCATAATTTTCTGATAATTCTAAATATCTGATTATTCTAATTATATTTTATCCAATACTATCTTTATCAAGTCGCCAATCTGGTTCTTATAGTTTGTGTTGGCTTCGTGTGCTATGCGGTTAGCAACGACCAAGCAGACGGTGAGAGCACGATGTCCGAGGTGTTTGCTTAGCCCTGCTAATGCAGCACTTTCCATCTCGAAGTTAGTGATTCGGTAACCATTCCACTCGAAACTGCATATCTTCTCATTACGTTGTGGGTCGGAAAGAGGAATGCGGATGGCTCGCCCTTGGGGGCCATAGAATCCGCCGCATGAGATGGTCACTCCACGTATCATTCCCACACCTTCTGTATAAATCTGCTCCAATAGCGAATGGTCGTTATCGACTACGTAGGGCGAAGGCAGATTGTGATAGTCCCATCCGAGATGTTCCGTAAAGGCCTTCTCGAACTCCAAGTCACATATCTCATCGCGTCCTGCGTAGTAGTTGAGCAGTCCTTCGAATCCAATGGATTTCTCGCTGCATACGAAGGTACCTACAGTTGTGTAGGCTTGCAGTCCGCCACATGTGCCGATACGTACCAAATCCATCTGTGTTAGCTTCTCTTTCAGTTGGCGTGTCTTGAAATCGATGTTTTTCAGGGCATCGAGTTCTGTAGTCACGATATCGATGTTGTCGCATCCGATACCATGTGAAATGGCTGTGATACGCTTGCCTTTGTAGGTTCCTGTAATTGTGTGGAACTCACGGCTTTGCACGTCGCATTCCTTTGTGTCAAAGAAAGAGGCGATGATGTTCACTCTGTCGGGATCGCCACACATCACAACCTTATCTGCCAGTTGTTCTGGCTTGATGTGAAGGTGGAATGCACTTCCATCTTCGTTGATTATCAGTTCAGAAGGTGCGAAATACTTCATGTGGTTTGGGAATAATTTTGGAATGGGACCTATGGGGCTTATGTGACTTATGTGACTTATGTGACTTATGTGACCAATGAGACCTATGAGGCTTATGCGGCCTATTGGGCTAATGACCTATTAACTTATTGAGCCATTAACTTATCGTCCATTGCTTTGGCTGCACGGCGTCCGTCACCCATTGCGAGGATGACTGTTGCTCCACCTCGTACGATGTCGCCACCTGCGAAGATGGTTGGTATGCTTGATTGCATATTGTCGTTTACTGCGATGGTATTCTTGCGTCCCAGCTCGAGACCTTCGATTGATTTCGGTACGAGTGGGTTTGGTGATACACCTACAGCTACGATCGCCATATCGATGTCGAGGGTTTCTATGGCTCCTTCGATTGGTACAGGGCTGCGGCGTCCTGATGCGTCGGGCTCACCCAGTTCCATCTTTTGCAAACGTACCTGGCATACGTTTCCTTTTTCGTCTGCGATATATTCGATTGGGTTGTGGAGGGTGAGGAATTCGATGCCTTCTTCTTTGGCGTGCTTCACCTCCTCGAGTCGTGCTGGCATCTCTGCCTCACTACGACGGTATGCGATGAATACGCGTTCAGCTCCGAGTCGCTTTGCTGTACGGCATGAGTCCATTGCAGTGTTTCCACCACCTACTACCATCACGTTCTTTGCTTTGTTGATTGGGGTATCGCTCTCTGGGTTTGATGCATCCATGAGGTTCACACGTGTGAGGTATTCGTTCGATGACATGATACCTGTGCTGTTCTCGCCTGGGATGCCCATAAAGTTTGGCAGACCTGCACCTGATGCTACGAAGATACCCTTGAATCCTTGGGCTTCGAGTTCGGCTACGGTAATCGTCTTACCGATGATGCAGTCTTTAACGAACTTCACGCCAATCTTCTCTAGATTGTTGATTTCAACGTCGACAATGGCGTTAGGCAGACGGAACTCTGGAATACCATACTTGAGCACACCGCCGATTTCGTGGAGGGCTTCGAATACAGTCACCTCATATCCGTTCTTTGCCATATCGCCTGAGAAACTTAATCCTGCAGGACCTGAACCTACGACTGCTATCTTGATGCCGTTTGCGGGTTTGCATTCAGGCAAAGCCATCTTGCCCGACTCGCGCTCGTAGTCGGCTGCAAAGCGTTCCAAGTAACCAATGGCAACAGGCTTGTGACCCATCTTCATGTGGATACACTTGCTTTCGCATTGCTTTTCTTGTGGGCATACACGTCCGCATACTGCTGGGAGCGATGAAGTGTTCTTCAGCACCTTTGCTGCATCGAGGAAGTGTCCGCGTTCGATGCTTTTGATGAACGATGGAATATTGATATTGACAGGACAGCCTTCCATACATGATGGTTTCGGGCAGTCGAGACAACGCTTGGCTTCTGTCAGTGCCTGCTCTTCAGTCAGTCCTTGGTTTACTTCTTCCGTACGTGTTGTGGCACGATACACAGGGTCGAGTTCGCTCATCACACAACGCTCGATCAGCGTGCGGTCTTTGGGTTTCATCGTTGCCTGCAGCTCCTTACGCCAGTTGGTGTTGCGGTCGAGAAGCTCGTCGATGGAGGCGATACCGTCCTCTGGGTTAATCATGCTAGTCTGACTAGTCTTGTTAGTATCACTAGTCTTATTTGTAGCGCTTGTTTCGGAAATGCTCTGCTCCAGCTTCTTCATTTCTTCCAACTCGGCAGCCTTGAAGGCACCCATACGCTTGAACATCTCGTCGAAGTCCACCTCGTGACCGTCGAACTCAGGGCCGTCGACGCATACGAACTTCGTCTTACCGCCTACGGTGATACGACATGCACCACACATACCTGTTCCATCCACCATGATGGTGTTGAGCGAAACATCGGTTGGTACGTTATATTTCTTCGTCAGCAAACAGCAGAACTTCATCATGATAGCAGGTCCGATGGCAAAACACTTGTCCACCTTCTCGCGCTGAATCACCTGCTCAATACCTACAGTCACAACGCCCTTCTGTCCATACGAACCGTCATCGGTCATGATGATGACCTCATCGGAGTGCTTGCGTACTTCGTCTTCGAGGATGATGAGTTCCTTTGTACGTCCTGCCAACACACTGATGACACGGTTGCCAGCTTCCTTCAGTGCCTTGATGATAGGCAACATAGGAGCTACACCTACACCACCTCCGGCACATACCACGGTACCGAACTTCTCGATGTGAGTAGCCTGTCCCAATGGGCCTACTACGTCTGTGATATAATCGCCTACATTCAGGCGGCAAAGCTTTGTGGAGCTGTATCCTACGGTCTGAACCACCAATGTGATGGTACCACGTTCCACATCGCTGTCGGCAATGGTGAGAGGAATACGCTCACCCTTCTCGCCTGTACGTACGATTACGAAATGGCCTGCACGGCGTGACTTGGCTATAAGTGGTGCTTCAACCTCAAGTTTGAACACCTTTTCACTGAATTGCTGTTTACTAACAATCTTGTTCATTGTCGGAATCTTTTATTGTTGTGTTTAACTTATACCTTATTATTTATTCACGCGCCCGAGCGTGCGAATTGGCTGCAAAGTTAGTAAATTTATTTGAATCTCGATACTTTTCTCCTCGTTTATGTGTGGTTTTTTGCGAAAAGCGGGCAGAGATACGCCGCTTTTGTCATTCGTGCCTTGTTATGAAATCCGATTATGCCTTGGTGCGACCGATGCTCATGCTCGTTTCTTCTTTCGGAGGATATTGACAACGCTCAGGATGATAGCGATGAGGAGGAATATGGTGAAGGTGATGTGGCGGACGAGTGGGGTAGCGTACATGAAATGGTAGAGCTGTGGCATGCCGAAGATGCGGAACAGCAGGCAGAAAAGGTAGAGCGCGATGTGTCCAAGGGTCTCAATGAGGAAGAAATTGATGAGAAACTGTATGATTTCATTATCTGTTTTGAACCATCTCATGTTAACACAACTTAAGATTTTGCCTACAAATGTAAGGAAAAATACGGAAAAAGCGTAAATTTCGTGTAAAATATTTGGAGTTAATAACAATTTGTTATAACTTTGTGGCCGAAATTGTGATTTACCACAACAAATATTAAGTATTAACCAATAAAAATTTTAGCGTTATGACATTTGGTCAGTCAATTAAGACTTGTTTCAGCAAGTTCGTAACTTATGAGGGACGTGCTTCTCGTTCAGAGTATTGGTGGTTCCAACTCTTCAACCTTCTCACTTGTGGATGTGCAGGTGTTTGTTCTCTTCCTGTAACAGCAGTGCTTATCCGTCGTATGCACGACACTGGTCACTCAGGATGGTGGATTCTTTGTCCAATCATGAATTGCATCTTCCCATTCTACAAATCTCAGGAAGGTGACAACAAGTGGGGTCCTCAGCCAGAAGATTAAGTTTACGGCTAATGTTAAAAAAGAATGGTGTTGCACGCTCGGTGCAGCACCATTTTCTTTTGTCTTTACGGATTTTGCATATTTGCAATTTTATCTTTAGTTTGCAAAAGCTCTTGCAAACACTGCGAACTGAATAAAACACATGCAAAAGCTCTTGCAGACGCTGAAAACGGATTTTAATAAATGCCCAGCCTTTGGCAAACGTTGAAAACGGATTTTAATAAATGCCCAGCCTTTGGCAAACGTTGAAAACGGATTTTGATAAATGCCCGAGCTAATTATAAAAAAGAATGGTGTTGCACATGGGTGCAGCACCATTTTCTTTTTTCCCTGATGGTGATGGCTATTTTACCATCACCTTTTTACCGTTCCGGATGTAAATGCCTTTACTCTTCGGTGCTGCGACAGCACGTCCGTTGATATCATACCACTGATTGTCGTTGTTGCTGCCAAGCTCGATGTCGTTGATAGCTTCTGCATCGTCTGGTGTAACTGTGATTCCGTAGATGACCAAAGCATCATCGCCTACTTCTGGTGCGCGGTTGTCTTGTGCACGTAAGAGTGAACCAGGACCTACTGCGTAGATGTAGACATAGGTTTCTTCTGTGACATTGTAGGTGACGTAGGTCTGCCAACGACTGTTTTCAGATGCGTAGGTTGGAGTTCCGTCTCCAATTCGGACAGCCAGACGTATCTTGGATCCAAATACGCGTGAGTCGATGGTGATGGTTCCCTTTCCATTGACTTTCAGGATGATGCCGTTGAAGTTGTCGCGAACTTCTTCGCTGCCTGGTTCGCCATTTCCTATCTTCGACATGTCGGTAACCTGTCCGATGATGAGGCTGTTGTCGATGTATCCGCATCCCTTGCTTTCGTCGAGGTTGTAGTAGATGTTTTCGATAGTGTTGTCGGTGAGGTCTTCGCCCTTGAGCGTTTCTGCATTGACGGTCGTTTCGTTGGTGATTGGAACGATTGCCTGGCCCAAATCGCCTACGAACGTTACGTTGAGGAAGCTGAATTTCGCTTTCCACTTATCGAGGTCTGCTTCGCGAACGTGCATCTTGGTCATCTGGTCGGGCATGAAGCTACGCGTCTCAAAACTGCTTGATTCCCATTCCAATTGATCGGGGTTGGCATAGCAATAAACGTCGAGGATGTTGTTGCTATAATCGAATGCTCCTTTCTTTATACTTATCACATCTTTTCCGATTGTAACGCTCAGCAGTTGCTTGCAGCTTCCGAATGCATTTTGTCCGATTTTCTTAACAGAGTCGGTGATGGTTATTTCTTTGAGCTGTGAATAGTAGAATGCGTAGTGTCCTATCTCTTTCAGGCTTTTTGGTAACTTGACCGTTTCTTTGCGGGTATTTGAGAATGCATTATGTCCGATGGATGTAATTCCCTCAGGAATCTCTGTGAATTTGCCTCCGGCGATGAGTGTATTTGTGCTCCTTTCGATGATGCCATATCCATCGCCGCGATAGGTTGGGTTTTTCTCGTCAACGAAGTAGTATTGCACACTATATAATCCATTGAGACCTTGATTGGCTATGGATTGGAGTTTGGGTCCTACGTATACCTTTTCTGCTCCGTTCAGGGCGTTGAAACCGCTGTTGTCGATTGTCTCCAAGCCTTCGGGCAGACGCAATTCCTCGAGGAAGAAGTCGTTGTAGAATGCCATCGCTCCGACTGACTTCAAACCTGATGGGAGTTCTTTGAAATTATTGTTCCATAATCTTGAGAATGCATAACTGCCGGCATGGGTCATCTGGTCAGTTAATTCCACACTGGTGATATTATACCTATAATTAGCCCAAGGAGTGGAGTTTGGTTCGTCAGGCCAGTCTGAATCGTAGTCGTACATGTCGCCCGAACCTGTTATCACAAGTTTCATGGCAGGTATTTCAGTATTGGTGTCGCGGTTATACGTAGTTTCTCCTTCTATGTAAACTAATTCGTATTGGAGGTTGTCGCCACACTTTCCCTTTGGCAATGCCTCCTGATGTTCTTCCTTCACAATCGTTACGCTATGGATGAAGATTGGTGAGGAACCGAAAATCTGCAACTGTATGTCGGCTGATTCATAAGAAGGTGTTTCTTGGAAATGCAGTACATAGTCATAGAAATCATCAGTCGTTGATGCGTCGATATGTGCAACCGCTTGTCCTGAACCGCCGTTCTTTTCTTTGATCGTTGCAGCGATTTGATTGATGTTTCCTGATGCGCGTACGATGATTTTCTGAACCGGTCCGCTATAATCGAATTGGCTAATCATGTTAAGTGTAAACTCGCTGTTTTGTCCCCAAGCAACCAGACTACTCGTGCCGTCTTCATAGTTGACGCCACCAATTCTTGTGTACTCCATTTGTACATCTGGTTTGTTGATGATGCCGTCCCAGTCATTTTGTTCCTCGGTTAACATTCTTCCCGTTTTTCCTGATTCCGACGACGTCAGTTCTATCCAATTCGAGAACGTAGAGGTGACACCGTCGGTCAGAGGAGCATCGGTGACAAGTGTAATGCTTTGAATGTAAAATACAGACTTTGCAAAGATGGAGAACTGGAAGTTGCCGGAGATATCGATGCCTCCTTCTCCAAAGTCGAGAATCCAGTCCTTGAACGTATCGTTGCCGACAGGAATTCTTTCCATGATGTCATATCTTTCATTCGCAAAGTATATCATGTCGATTTCGCCTCCAGCATGTACCACGATTTTCTTCACCTTGCTTGTTATGGGGAATTTAGGGGTAAAATCTAACCTCTTATAAGTGCTTGTGCCGCCGTTTATACGTACATAGACAGCATTTTCGTTCGCCATTGTGACGGAGGTGGCTTCGATTGTCGTTCCATCGGTTGGCCAATCCATTGTCCAGTCGAACGCTGACGCTGTCGCTTTCAGTGTGTGGCTGTCGCTGTCGAAACTTGTGAATGTCGATGTGATTCCCTCATACGAAATCTCTGGTATTTCTTCGAACTCAACGGTGATGCTCTGAATATAGATGGGTTTTTCTTGGGTTTGTTCTTCCAATCGGAATTCTACCGTCAGATTTTTGTCGGGTAAGGTCAGGTTTTCGTCACCATAGTCCAACACATATTCTTCAATCCCACTCGTTGGCTTTGTAACTCGAACCATAGGGTATTCGTTGAAGACGACCCCGATTCCTCCCAAATTACCTCCTGCGCGGACGATGATTCTCTTGACGTAACCGTCTATTATAAATCTCGACGTTAATTTGAAACTATACGAAGGGTCTAAACTGACAGCCATACATGCCTCACCTTCGATGGTTTCGTTCTTGAATCGTGCCCAGCTCAGTCTGTTGGGACCCACAAATCCATAGTCGTGACCTTCCACGGTCGAAAAGGTTCCTGCAGTATAAAGTTCACTATCGTAGTAATCCGATAGGTGAGTGAACGTGGACGTTACGATTTTGCGCTCATTCGCTCCGTCTTGTGCCCACAATGCTGTTGATGTCAGCGTCAGCAGCAATACACATAGAAATCTAAAATGATTCATAAGCAGTTTGTTTTGTTTTTAATATGTTATGATTGTAACAATTCCTGTACTTTTTCTTTAGCAAAGATACGAATCATTTTTTGAAACTGCTATATCTTTAGGCCGAAATTTGCAAAATAATGTAAAAATACATTCATGAATGGTATATAGCGATGTCTCATTTGACAATGATACCTTCGTTCGGGTGGCAATGAGTAAGATAATCATTAAGCGCTCCCGTTGCAGGGGTGCAACGGCTTAGAAAATCGTCCGGCGACCTCATTGCAGGGGTGCAACGGCTTAGAAAATCGTCCGGCGACCTCATTGCGGGGGTGCAACGGCTTAGAAAATCGTCCGGCGACCTCATTGCGGGGGTGCAACGGCTTAGAAAATCATCCGGCGACCTCATTGCAGGGGTGCAACGGCTTAGAAAATCGTCCGGCGACCCCCGAACGACATTTCAATTACGATTTGAACTCTTCGCCGACCCCCGAACGACACTTCAAATACGATTTGAACTCTTCACCGACCCTCGTTCGATACTTCAAATACGATTTGAACTCTTCGCCGACACCCGTTCGACATTTCAAATACGATTTGAACTCTTCGCCGACACCCGTTCGACATTTCAAATACGATTTTAACTCTTCGCCGACACCCGTTCGACATTTCAAATACGATTTGAACTCTTCGCCGACGTCGTTTTTTATTACATTTTTTTTCAACTAATTAGATTACCCCCCTTGGCGGACTTCCCCGAGCCGGGGAAACAATAAACGGACCCCTGAGGCGGACCGATTACTCACTTTTAGTCGTTGTTTTGACGTTGGCACAACCACTTCACCACTGAAGTGGTAACTTTTTTGTCGAGTAATCCGAGTGTTCCGAGTATTCTGAGTATTCTGAGTAGTCCGAGTGTTCCGAGTAATCCGAGTATTCCGAGTAATCTGAGTATTCTGAGTAATCCGAGTGTTCCGAGTAATCCGAGTATTCCGAGTAATCTGAGTATTCCGATTATTCCGAATAATCCGATTATTCCGATTATTCCGATTGAGCTGACCATCCCTGTCACGGGCGGGGGCGTATGAATCTACTTGTTGCGATTGCAGAGGGTGGTGAAGGGGCAGTATTGGCAGTTCTTGGTGTCGTTGGTTGGGGTGAAGGTGGTGTCGGTGTCGAATATTTCAGCGATGAGGTTGGTGAGTTGTCTGTGGAACGTGTCGTGGCATTGCTGCTGATAGTCGGTGATGGGTTCGTTGCCCAGATGGATGGCGGGCATGTCGTTGTTGGTGTCGAGCTTGATGTAGTTGAGGGTTGGCATGATGGCGGGTAGGGTGGTGCCTGCCTTCTGGCTGACGCCAAGTCGTACTTCGCCGTAGTAGAATGCTTGGAAGATGTAGGCTGAGCGTTTGGGCGATGGGGTGAATAGTTCTTCGATGGTCTGTGCGGTTTTCTTTTTGGATGAGGTTTTGTAGTCGACGATGCGATAGTGGCGCTTGCCGTCGATGGTGACGATGTCTTCGCGGTCGATGATTCCGCCGATCCTGACGATGCGTTTGCTGCCATTGCTGTCGATGGTGATGGTGTGGTAGTAGTCTTGCTCGGTTGTGAGGATGGTGAGGGGTGCAAGGCGGTAGTCGTTCTTGATTTGCTTCTCTACGTATCGGGCAATGACTTCGTGGTTGAGCAGTTGGGTGCCGTTGAGGTCGAGGGTGTATTGGTCGTTGGCTACGAGCTTTTTGTCGATGTGGAACATTTCGCTTGCAAATCCTTTATCGACGCATCGTCGTATGTAGTCGTGGCCTTGACGGGTGATGGTGAGTTTGTCGCCCGATTCGTGGATGAACTGCTGGAAGTATTGTCGGTCGAGTTCCACACCTTTTTTATTATTATAGAACCATTCCATGGCTTTGTGGAAGATGCTGCCGAATACATTGTCGGCGACGTCCTCGGTGATTTCTTCTTCCTGACGATAGCCGCAGAGGTGCTGGAGGTAGAACCGTAGCGGGCATTCGAGATAGTTGTTGAGGGCTGTTGGGCTGAGGTACTTGATGTTGTCGAGGGCTTTCTGCACGGCTTCGCTCGACTTGGCTACCGCGATGGCGTCGGAGGGTGCGAGGGCGGCGACTGAACTGTCGGTGGGGTTGGTGATGGCGTATTCCTCCAGCGTGGAGTCGGCCGAAAGGATTCGCTCTTTCTCGTATTTCAATTGCATCATGAATCGGCTCATCTCGCCACGATGGAGTCCATCGGTCGATTGGTTGTAAACGAGCGTGATGTGCTTGGCTCGTTGGAGGAGCCGATAGAAGTAGTAGGCGTAGAGGCTCAGCTGGCGCTTGGAGGTGGTCATCTCGTTGGCCTCGCGTAGGAAATGGAGGATGAACGAGGTGTGCGATGTGTTCTTGGGTAGCGTCCCTTCGTTGACGGAGAGCATGATGACGTTTTCGAAGTCGAGGTTGCGGGTTTCGAGGATGCCCATGAGCTGAATGCCGACCGCGGGTTCGCCATGAAAGGCGATGCTCTTGCTGCTGACGGCTTGGCGGATGAGGTGGATGAGGGTGTCGGGCGAATTGAATGCCAGCCCGTGGTTCTCCATCAGGTCGTAGAAGTTGTTGAGCATGGTCCATGCCACGTACATCGACTCGGCGTAGAGGGCGTCTGCCGGTTGCTGCGTCTGGTTCTTCGACAATCGGACGGCAACCCTCTGGATGATGTCGGCGGTATGCTTGAGGATGGCGAGCTGCGTGGTAGGCGGCGTTGCGAACACCTCGTCGATGAAGTCGCCCTTGAATTCGCTGACGTTGGGGTAGGTGGTGTTGTGGCGCTTGAATTGTTTCAGCAGCTCGAGCGCATCCTCTTTGTTCATCAGCATCATGTAGGGATGCCGCAACACTTTCTCCACATAGATGAATCGCCACTTCCCCTCCGATGCCCTTTTCGAAACGCCCATCCATCCTCGGAAATAGAGTTCGAGCAGCGCCACGAGGAAACTCGCCACTGGCGTGCTCTGCATCGGATAGCCCATGGTGATGTTGAGCGTCGTAGGCTTGTGGTCGTCGCCATATGTTGACGGAATGGCACGAAGCGTGGGCATCAGCAGGTGTTCGTCGCATAGCACGATGGCGGTCTTGTTGAGCACCTCGCCTTTCTTCAACGTCTGCTGCAGCCATTGCTCGACGTATTGGCATTGCGCGTTGTCGGTCGCAGCGGCGACGAACTGAATGTCCTTCTTCTCGCTGAACCCCCGATAGATGTCGGGGCAGTCGGCGAGGCTGTTGCCGAAGGTGCTGACGTTCTGGTTGATGAACATGCCCGCCTCGAATGTCTTTTCGTCTTTATACACCTCGTCGTAGTCCCAATAGAAACGTACGTCGCAGTTCTGACGCAAGAATCTGAACAGCATCTTGTCGGTTGTGTTTAGCACGTTGAAGCCCACGATGGAGACATGAGCGTACTGCACGCCGACCAGCTCGCGAAGCCCATCGTCCTTGCCGTCCCTCAAGCGTTCGGCAATCTCGCGTTTCATCATGCCTTCGTATGCCATTCCGCATCGTTCCAGGCTCGCGCGGAAAGTGGCGTAGATGGCAGGCATGGCTTGCCACATGTGGAGGTAACGCTTGTGTAGCTCGGTGATGGCCTCGGTGCTGAAGTTGTTGAACAGCCTGCGGATGATTTGCTCCTGCTCGGCGTCGATGAAGTTGAAGTCGGTGAGCTGTTCGATGTCGGTGATGTTGATGAAGAGTGCCTGCGCATCGACCATGTTGTTGTCGATGTCCTCGAAGTCGTTGAGCAGAATCTCTCCCCACGAATAGAATTGGTCGAACGTCTCCTCGCTCTTGGTCACCTCGACGTAAGCGTTGTAAAGGTAGAACACCAACAGCGACTTGTCGGCCACGGTGAGCCGGCTCAACGTCTGATAGATTTCGCTGATTGTCGTATAGCGCGGTGCCCAGAAGGGTGGGGTGAGGTAGTTCGTCAGATACTGATTGAAGAACAGGCTGGCACGCTTGTTGGGAAAGACCACCGTGTGGTCGGTCATCATAACGCCTGGTTGCTGATTCACCCGTTCCACCAAATCACGGGCGACACGATTCAAGAATACTTCCATCTTTTTACTGCTCGATTTAACGCTTAGTTGTCAACAATTCTCTCTCTTCATTATCCCTCTTCACTGTACCTCCTCGATTTCATTGTCCTTCAGATACCAAAGAAATCCGTGCACATTCTTCATTCCCATCTTCCTCAGCATATTCATATACTGACGGACCTGCCACTTGTAATCGTCGCGCTTCCGTCCGGTCTTGTAATCAATGACGATGGTTTCGGTGTCGTTGAAGATGACACGGTCGGGACGTTTCGACACCGCAATGCCATTCTCCACGGCGACGATGCTGCATTCGTTCAGCACCTTCCACGAAGGATCGAACCAACTGCGAACCTGCCGATTGCTCATGAGCTGCTCAATCGTCTGCTCCATCTCGTCCGCGAACGCTTTGTCCTTCAAGACTCCTTCCTGGCGTAGCTCGTTCATCGCCTTGGGAATGTCGTTCAAGTCGCGAACCGACTCGAATATCTTATGAACCACCAATCCCTTACTGATGTACGTCGCCTCTTCGCCATCCTCATTTTCAGCCACAAACTCCTTCGAACGGTTCGATTGACGGAACTCCACCTTCATGTCGCTGTCCTCGTAGTTGATTTCGATGCCGTTCCCACTCTCCTTCTTGCCAAGATGCGGCACGATGCTACCCACAGGAAGCGTCAGCTCCTTGATGGCGCTGTCGATGACGTCGTAGGCGGTGTAGCCGCTATCTTTGCCCGTAATGACGAAGAGATTGTGACAAGCACGTGTGAATGCCACATACAACAGGTTGAGATTGTCCACATAGTTCTTCATCTCCTCCTGCTCGTAATGATGGCTGAAGTCCGATTCGTAGAGTTCGTTACTGAACTGCACGGGAATGACGGGAAGATGTTGGCCGTCGTCGTGCTCGCACCAAATCACATTGCTCTTCCCGCTCATGCTCCAGTTGCAATAGGGAATGATGACCGTATGGAACTCCAATCCCTTCGACTTGTGGATCGTCATCAGCTGAATGCCGCTGATGCTCGCCGCCGGAATGGTTTTCTTATGCAAACTCTCATCCCAATAGCCAATCAATCCATGAAGGTCGGCACCCTTATCCTCGACGAAAGCAGCGACTTCGTCCATGAAGCAGAACAGATAGGGCGACTGGCCTTTCAGCCTGTCCAATCCGAAGAGCCGATGCAGTTCTACACACAGTTCGTAAAGGGGCAACACCTGCAACTCTTCTATGCGATCGATGAAACCATTCGGTAGCAAGTCCGCCCATTCCGCCTCTGTCGCTTGCAACACATCTTCCGCCTTTGTGCCCGCCATCTCGTTTCCGCAAACGAGCGTCTGATACTTCACCGTCAGCGTCATTAATAAAAAGAGGTGGAACGGTCGCCGCCCGTTTTCATCTCCCTTTTCCTTCCCCGTATAACTGGCAATCACCTGCATGGCGAGCATCATGATTTGAAGCGCATCCGAGGAGTCGAGTTGATAGGCCTCGTTGCTCACTACACTCACTTCGGGCATCTCGTTCTTCAAATGTTTCGTTATGAGCTTGAGGTCATCGTTGCTACGGGTCAGTATGGCGATATCATCCGCTTTTACCTGCTGGTTGTCGATAAGGTCGCGTACGATTCGTACCACTTCGTCCAACATGGGAGTGCCGCCTCCGCTTTCGCCTTCGTTATCGCTTTCGCCTTCGTTCTTGGTTCCGTTTTCGTTCTTGCTTCCGTCTTCGTTCTTGGTTCCGCTTCCGTTTTCGTTTTCGTTCTCGCTCTCGTTAGCCTTGCTGATATCGACCACCTCCACATATCCGCATCCCGCATGCCGTGGGTCTTGATGCTGTTCCACCTCATTGTAGGCAGTCTCAATGTCAATATAGTCAGTAGATGAAGGGAAACGATTGCGAAAGTTCGCAGCAACATCCGAGCTGGCTTTGCGGAAGAAGCGATTGTTGAAGTCGACGATATGTTCGTCGCTTCGGCGGTTTGTGTCAAGGGCAGTCTTCAGACTTTCCTCGTCGATGATGTCCTTGAACAACACATTCTTCCCGATGTTGTTCAGGATGCTCCAATCGCTGTTGCGCCAACGATAGATGCTTTGCTTCACATCACCGACAATCAGACACATGCATCTTCTGTCGATACATTCCTTGATGAGGGGAATGAAATTCTTCCATTGTAGTTCGCTTGTGTCTTGGAACTCGTCAATCATGATGTACTTGAAAGAGGAGGCAGCCTTCTCGTAGATGAACGGGATGTCGTTCCCGTTGATCATCTCGTGGAGCTTATATGCCGTGTCGCCAAGGATGAAGCGATTCGTCTCGTTGTTGATGCTGCGAAGCGTTGTGTCCACCATCTTCAGCAGACTCATCTGGTTCAAGTGTTTGAGAATCGCTTTGCAGGTGTTCTCCTTTCTTCGCAACTCCATTTCGCGATCATACATCTGCTTGAACCTTGGCTGGTAACGGCTGTTCTGTTCAGCGTCTTTCAGCCAATCGGCATTCGGATCTTTCACCAATGCGGCCGGCGTTTTAGGCGTTGCTCTGTCGGCAATCTTAGGCAAGAAACTGTAAACACCTGTTTTCCCCTTTATGAACATCGAAGATTCCAGACCGTTTGCATCGCAGTAGGTCAGAAACGATTGCGCATTCTCCATGCGGCTTTGGCGAATGGATTCCAATTCTTGGAACAGATGCCGCTTGTAATCAACAAAGAATCCAGAATCGCTGGTGCGCTCGTTGATGAGCTTCTCGTTCTGCAGATACTTCTCATTGAAGATGTTGCTGCAGAACTTGGTCACCTCAGCCTCTATCTTCCAATTCTTATCCTGGCTATCAAGGTTGTCCTGTACGTATGCCAACACCGCATTGTAAACCCTGTCGCCTTGATGCATCCGCTCTATCATCTTGTGCACAGCATCAGCAAGAGCTTCATCCTGATTCAAGTCGATACGCAAGTTGGCTGTGAGGTTCAGTTCGCGAGCCAGGTCGCGTATGATGCTTTGGAAGAAGGAGTCGATCGTCTCAATACGGAAGTGGTTGTAATCATGTAGAATAAGATTGAGCGCCGTTTGGCATGTATGACGGATAGCCAATTCCGTAATGCGATTCTGATAACGGCTTTGCAGCACTTGGAAGTACGTGTTCGCATTTGGATCGTTGGTAGCTATACCATGGAGGGTGTCCACGATACGCGTCTTCATCTCGTTTGTGGCCTTGTTGGTGAAAGTCACAGCGAGAATGTGTTTGTAGTTCTCTGGATTGTCTAAGAGCAGGCTGATATATTCAATCGTGAGCGTGAATGTCTTACCGCTTCCAGCAGAAGCTCGTCCCACTTTCAGTTTTCCGATGCTATTCATTGCGGTCAAGGTTTAAGAGGTACAAAAGTTTGTATAGGTCGAAGACATGAAGTTTGGGATGTGTACCGCAAAGGTTCTCACGCATTTTCTCCTTTGTCAGGGAAAAGATGCAGCATAGGATGGGTGCAAAATGCCAACGCTTGATTCGTTGAGCGATCGACCGCAACCGTGAATAATCTCCAATCCTTTCCCCGATGAAGTGAAGCGTCTCAATACTGTCTTCAGTCTTTTTCACGAAAGCCTCGTTCGACTCGAAACGAGAGAACCCGACAGGATTGTCAATCTCTGTAATATGTATTCCGATTTCGTTGAGCTGTTTCCCATAGAGCACATCTTCGTAACCATATCTGTTGATGGTCTCGTCGAGAGGGTGGTCGAGAAACAATTGACGTTTCACAAGAAAATTAGAGGTATGGAAGTCGCGGTTGCCATTTGAGCCGTTTGGCTGCTTCTTGTTGAGATGCCGTGCACGATATTCGTAGATGTATCGTAAGTTCTCCTTCATGCTGTCGTTCCTCTCAACTACATATCCTCCCTGACAGATATCTGCATCAGCATCAGTGTCTAAATAACGCTGAATGTAATCGTCGGCAATGATGTCCATGTGACAATCGATATATAACAGTCGGTCGCCTTGGGCATGCTTGGCCAAAAGATTTCTGATGCGACTCCTACCAATATTTTCATCCATACGAATAAAAGAGCAGTGGCTAAGTTCTTGGATTGTAGCTTGAACATTTTGCCAGATGTACGATTGGGACCTATCATCAGCAACGATGATTTCGTAGTCGAACGCTTTTGTTTTGACTACCTCCTCGCATTGCTGGTGTAAACAACATACCAACTCGCTGCAATCATATTCATAAGTCGGAATCAGAATCGACAACATAGTGTTGTATAATATAATTCGTAGTGGTTTATGGATTTCCTACAACTATAACGATGTAATGTGTAAGTGAATTATTGTATTGGGTTGTACTGCAAAGTTACAACTTTTTTTTAGAAGTTGCGAAAAAAATGTAAAAAAAACACAAAAAATGATTGTTGCTTAAAATAATTATATTAACTTTGCAACGAACTCAATAAGTATTCAACGAGTTAGGTAATTAATCATAGTTATAACCCTTAAAAAACAATTTAAAACGATGATTCACATTGGACAAGCAATTGAGGCAGAATTGAGAGAGCAAGAACGCACCGTTTCTTGGCTTTCACGCCGTTTGGATTGTGATAGAACAAAAATCTATCAGATTTTCCACAAGCCTGCTATAAAGACAGACATCCTTATGAAGATTAGCCTTGTTTTGAACAAAGATTTCTTCAAGATGTTGGAGGATGAGTATAAAGCTGAATTGAAGGCGAAGAAATAAGTACCCTTTTGTTTCGGAAGAATAACCTACTGATGTTCTGGCTATGGCTTGGACTTGGTAGGTTTTTATTTGATAGTCTTTAAGGATAAGATAAGTAGATATGCTGCAGCCGTTAGCAGAGAGGATGCGTCCACAGACCTTGGACGATTACATAGGACAAAAACACCTCGTGGGTGAGGGAGCCGTGATACGCCGCATGATAGAACAGAAGCGTGTCGCGTCGTTCATCTTGTGGGGACCTCCAGGAGTGGGAAAGACCACCTTGGCTAATATCATCGCCAAGACGCTCGAAGTTCCGTTCTATACCCTCAGCGCAGTAACTAGCGGTGTAAAAGATGTGCGAGATGTCATCGATAAAGCAAAGTCGTCCCGATTCTTTTCGTCTGGCAATCCCATTCTTTTCATCGATGAGATTCATCGTTTCTCCAAAAGCCAACAGGATTCCTTGTTAGGTGCTGTTGAACAAGGAATCGTCACATTGATAGGTGCTACGACGGAGAATCCTTCTTTTGAAGTGATTCGGCCTTTGCTGAGTCGTTGTCAGGTATATGTGCTGAATCCATTAGAGAAAAACGATCTGCTCCAGTTGGCTGATCTTGCATTACATAAAGATGTCGTATTGAAATATAAGCATATCGATGTGAAGGAGACAGAAGCACTTCTTCGCTATTCTGGAGGTGATGCACGAAAACTGTTGAACATATTGGAACTGACAATTCAGGAGTCTGATGTGATAACTGATGATGTGGTGACCAAATGTTTGCAACAAAACCCACTTGCATACGATAAAGATGGTGAGATGCACTACGACCTCATCTCGGCTTTCATTAAGAGTATTCGTGGTAGCAATCCTGATGCGGCCATTTACTATCTTGCACGCATGATTGAGGGTGGGGAAGCTCCGGAGTTTATCGCTCGTCGGTTGGTCATCTCTGCGAGTGAGGATATAGGTCTTGCAAATCCGAATGCACTCCTGCTTGCAAATGCTGCATTTGATGCCGTCCATAAACTGGGGTGGCCAGAGGGACGTATCCCTTTAGCGGAGGCAACAGTTTATTTGGCCACAAGCCCTAAGAGCAATTCTGCCTATATGGCAATCAATAATGCTTTGCAGTATGTTCAGCAAAGCGGCAATCTTCCTGTTCCTCTGCATCTGCGAAATGCTCCTACCAAGTTGATGGAGCAATTGGGTTATGGAAAAGACTATAAATACGCACACGATTACAAAGGTAATTTCGTCCGTCAACAGTTTTTGCCAGATGATGCTCAAGGTCAGAAGTTTTGGATTGCTCAGGATAATCCCCAAGAATCCAAACTAAAGGAACGGATGGATCGATTGTGGAAGGACTAAATTAAAAAAAGTAAATTGTCAAATTCTGAAAGAAAGTGATATATCCAGAGAACTTTGAAGCGAAGATAGGATTCGATGTAATCAGGACGATGCTGAAAGAGGCTTGTTTATGTCCTTTAGGTGTGGAACGTGTAGAAGCGATGCAGTTCTCTGCCCAATTTGAGACGATTCAGCAAGCTTTATTACAAACAGCCGAATTTGTTCGTGTATTACGTGAGGAGGAGTTTCCCGATCAGCATTTTTTTGATGTGCGTCCTGCTTTGCGGCGCATCAAGATTCCCAACACATATCTGCTGGTTGACGAATTGTTTGACCTGCAACGTTCACTTTCTTCTATTGATCTGATTGTTCGTTTCTTTTCCCGTCAGGTGGAAGGTGACGAACAGCCCGTCTATCCTCAACTACTTGAGCTGTCAAAGAACATCAAGACCTTTCCGAATATTGTACGGCGCATAAGTCAGATACTCGACAAGTATGGCGAAGTAAAAGACTCGGCTACCGTAGAACTCATGCGTATTCGTCAGGAGAAGATGAATACTTCGAACAGCATCTCAGGCATGCTTCATCGCATTCTGCGCGAGGCAAAGGTAGAGGGTGTGGTCGACAAGGATGCCGCTCCTACCATACGTGATGGGCGCTTGGTCATACCAGTAGCTCCAGCGATGAAGTGTAAAATTAACGGAATCGTGCACGATGAGTCTGATTCTGGACGTACCGTATATATAGAACCGACAGATGTTGTCGAGGCAAACAACCGCATCCGTGAACTTGAAAGCGAAGAACGTCGTGAAATTGTGCGTATTCTTACGGTCTTTTCTGATTCTATACGTCCTTTGGTGCTCGACATGATACAGTCGTATGAGTTCTTGGGCGATATCGACTTCATTCGTGCGAAGGCTAAGTTTGCTATCAATATCGATGCAATTTTGCCTACCATTGAGGCGCGACAGAAAATAGATCTTGTAGATGCAATTCATCCTTTATTAAAGATGTCATTAGCGAAACACGGTCGTCAGGTTGTTCCACTCAACATCCGATTAGATGGTAAACAGCGCATTTTGCTCATCTCTGGACCTAATGCTGGAGGTAAGTCCGTCTGCCTGAAGACAGTTGGACTGTTGCAGTATATGCTCCAATGTGGTTTGCTGCTGCCAGTTTCCGAGAGTTCATCTGTGGGTGTCTTTAACAATATCTTCATTGATATCGGTGATGAGCAGAGTCTGGAAAACGACCTTTCTACTTATTCTTCCCATTTGATGAATATGAAGGTCATGATGAAGAATGCCAACTATTCCACATTGATTCTTATCGATGAGTTTGGTGGAGGAACTGAACCGCAGATCGGTGGAGCTATAGCGCAATCTGTTCTGAAGCGTTTCAACGACAAGAAGGCATTTGGTGTCATCACTACTCATTATCAAAACTTGAAGGAATATGCGCAGGATACACCTGGCATCATCAATGGAGCGATGCTTTATGACCGTCAGCAGATGCAGCCTCTCTTTCAGTTGCGTATCGGCAATCCTGGTAGCTCGTTTGCCATCGAGATTGCCCGAAAGATAGGAATCCCTGAAGATGTAATAGCTGAAGCATCCGAACTAGTCGGACAGAATTATATTTCTGCCGATAAATATCTGCAGGATATATCACGCGATAAGCGTTATTGGGAAACCAAACGTCAGGAGATTCATCATAAGGAGAAAAAACTCGAATCGACCATTCAACGCTACGAGGATGAGTTCGATCGTATTCATGCACAGAAGCATGAGATAATCGCCAAGGCAAAAGCCGAAGCTCAACAGTTGTTGGATAGCTCCAACGCCAAGATTGAGCGTACTATTCGTGACATCAAGGAGGCACAGGCTGAGCGCGAACGTACCAAACAGGTTCGTGAAAAACTCACTCGCTTTAAGGACCATGTTGATACCTTCCATTCTTCGACAGCAAGGCGTGAGCAACGTCAGGAGATGAAACCGCAAAACCAATCTGCTTCTTCAGCAAAGGCGTCACAGCAGACAATTGAACTTGCTGTAGGTAGTTATGTCAAGATGAAAGGACAATCTATTACGGGTAGAATACTCAAACTTAGTGGTAACGAAGCTTTGGTGGCTTTTGGTTCCATACAGACGAATGTAAAGCTGAATCGTCTTGAACCCTCACAGGCTCCAAAAGCTACGTTGAGAGAAGTGACAATTGTCACCTCCAGTACACAAGATCAGATACGTGAAACGACACTAAATTTCACGGGCGAAATCGATGTGCGTGGATTGCGTGGTGATGAATGTATGCAGACCATCAGTCTTTATATCGATGATGCTTTGGTGGCAAATGCTTCTCGTATTCGCATTCTTCATGGTACAGGTAATGGCATTCTCCGAAAGCTTATTCGCCAATATCTCGACACGATTCCTGAAGTCATCAGTTATCATGATGAACATCCGCAATTCGGAGGTGCAGGTATTACGGTTGTCGATATAGGTTCATAATGGAAGCCATTCCGTTAATAGCAAACTCTTTTTCGCTCAACTATTATCTTATAGAACGTGATAAACACGGATTCCCAGCATAGACGACTGACGTTGTCCGTAGTCATAGAAGGTATTAGTGTCGAGGACGACCTTTGTGTAAAGAGATGATGCATGCATTAAGTGCAATTTGTCGTTTTGCCAAACAGCTATACCTACGTGACTGGTGTCGAGACCTGCCTTCTTCGTAATTAGAGACACGATGTCTCCTGTTTGTATGCACGAAAGTTCTTTCTTCGTCCGATTCAAAAGCGACTTTGGTATGTATCGGTAGGTCTTACCGTTCGAAGCCTTCTCTTGTTGACCAATGATAGTTACGAACTTCGGATTGGCTTTGAGGTGTTTGTATAGGGTAGGGTGAGTCGACATGTAATTGATGTTCAGTCGCTGTGTGGCTGTGAATGGATAACTGTTTGTTCCAACCGACTTCACAAACCCCATCTTCTCGTTATCTTCGCCCCACCAAGTGAAGTAGTGCAGTCGTGAGGTGTAATCCTTCAGTTCTCCACCTCGATAGCGAATCTTTCGCAAGTTGTCGCAATACGAGCGAAACGAAGTGCTTTTGGTCTTGTGGCAAAGGTAGAGTGCCAGAACGGTTTCGACGAAGGTCGTACAATCTAACTCGCGCGTATTAATTATAAGGTGTTCCTTGTCACCCTCTTCCAACGTATGCCCGACATAGGGGATTCCGATAAATTGTTTGCCAAAATACAGCATCACATTCTCTAGCTTTTCCGATTGGGCTTTCATCAGCATCCGTTCAATCCGTATACTGTCTTCAGGCGTAAACTCCACCTCTTGTGCATCAGTCGATAGGCACAACCACCACAATCCTATGAGAAGTAACTGTTTCATGCTTTTTACTACAACTATCAACTATTTATACATAATCTCCCCAATCGTATGCCTTCCCACAAACCGGCTTAGATCCACATCGCCACGAATGCCGTTGATGCTACCTTTGCTTGAATACTGCCAGATTACGTAGTCGTTACCATTCGACAGATAGGGTTGTTCTGTGGTGTTGTACATCGCAATCATAAAGAGGTATGGTTTGTAGAATGAATAGCCGGCAAAGTATTTGTTGTAGAAGTTACGGCCAGTATAGATGACAGGACGTCTGCCATATTCTTCTGTCACAAGTCTTAGGAATTCTTGCAGACGGGCATGCATCGTTTCGACCGACACTCCGCCTGTCACTTCAACATCGATGAGTGGCAGCAGGTCTTGTTTCTTCTTGTCGATGACACGCTTGAACAGGGCAAACTGCCCAGCTGCCGACACTCCCGGGCGGAAGAAGTGATAGCTGCCTGCCTTGATGCCGTTCCTGCGAGCCTCACTTATGTTGTATTCGTAGGTGTCGTCAACCATGTAGTTCGACTCGGTTGCCTTGATATACACATACCCCACATTCTTGTCTTTTGCTACCGAACGCCAGTCGATGCGGCCCTGATAGTGACTCACATCGATACCGTGCAGATGGTCGCCTTCTGCTTCTACAACACTGATTACAGGCTGTTTCTTTGGCTGCGCGGGTATGTCAGGCGTTGCTTGGTAGGTGTTGGCTGGAGCGTCAGGTTCAGGTGCAGCAATCGACACCACCTCTCCTTTCTTTATCTTCTTTTTCTTAATGGCAAAGGCAGGAGAGGCGATACAAAGCGCCATCAATATGACAATCATTTGAGTTATCTGTTTCATGCTTACAGTTCTTGTTTACCGTTCTTACCTCTTACCTCTAAACTCCTCTTCCTCCCCCCCTTCTCTCCCCTTGGGGGGAGTGCGAAAGGGGAAAAATCCGTTCCTGTCCCCCCTCAGTCCCCCAAAGGGGGATGACGGGGGGACTTAGAGGGGGGCTTCTCACCTGTCACATCTCATCATCTCTTCTTCACAGGATCGCATGTCAGTCCAACCCCCAGTTTCTTGAAAATCTTACGGTCCACCTCGCTTAGCATCACCGTACAATGAGCTTGGCATCCACGTAGTTCGGGAAGACTTTCAAGCGCTTTGCGGCAGTTCTCGTCGTGCGTACTTAACACCGACAGGGCAACCAACACTTCGTCTGTGTGCAGACGTGGGTTATTACCTCCAAGATATTCTGTCTTTGTTTTCTGAATGGGTTCGATGAGGTCTTGCGGGATGAGTTTGATGCTGTGGTCGATACCTGCCAACACCTTGGTGGCATTTAGTATCAGGGCGGCACTCGGGCCAAGCAGCGTACTCTCCTCCGACGTGATGATGGTGCCGTCCGACAGTTCTATTGCCGCACATGCTTTGCTGCCTAGCGACTGCTCCTTGCGCTCCTTGGCTGCAACAGTTGTCTTGCGATATGCGCTGTTGATGTTAGCCTGCTTGAAAAGAAGCGCAATCTTGCTCACCTCGTTGTCATTTCCGTCACCATTTGCCAGATGGTTCAATGCAGTATAGTAGCGACGGATTATCTCGTTCTTCGAAGCATCCTGACACACCTCGTCGTCGCTGATGCAGAATCCCACCATGTTCACACCCATATCCGTGGGCGACTTGTAAGGATTCTTGCCGTAGATACCCTCAAACAAAGCGTTCAGCACAGGGAAAATCTCGATGTCACGATTGTAGTTGATGGCAATCTTGCCGTAAGCCTCATAGTGGAACGGGTCGATCATGTTCACATCGTTCAGGTCGGCAGTTGCAGCCTCGTAGGCAATGTTTACGGGATGCTTCAGCGGTAGGTTCCACACGGGGAACGTCTCGAACTTCGCATACCCGGCCTCGATGCCACGCTGGTGTTCCTGATAGAGCTGGCTCAGACACACAGCCATCTTGCCACTCCCAGGACCTGGAGCCGTCACGATGACAAGCGGACGAGTCGTCTTCACATAGTCGTTCTTGCCAAAACCCTCCTCTGAGTCAATCAGCGCCACGTTCGACGGATAACCCTCGATCGTGTAGTGAAAATACGACTGAATGCCCATCCGTGCCAGGCGCTGACTGTAAGCGTCGGCCGAACTCTGACCGTTATAGTGAGTAATTACCACGCTGCTCACTACGAACCCCCTGCGTTGGAACTCCTCGCGCAAACGCAACACATCCATGTCGTACGTAATACCCAAGTCGCCCCTTACTTTCTGCTTCTCAATGTCAACGGCGCTGATCACAATCACAATCTCAGCACTATCCTTCAACTGCTGCAACATCTTCAGTTTGCTGTCGGGTTGGAACCCAGGCAACACACGGCTCGCATGATGGTCGTCGAACAACTTACCGCCAAGTTCCAAGTACAATTTATTACCGAACTGAGCAATGCGCTCCTTGATATGTTCCGACTGAATCCTAACATATTTATCGTTGTCAAAACCGTATTTCATACCTTTTTATCCTTTAACTCTAAACACTAAACTCTAAACTCCTCGTCCTTCCCCTAGAGAGGGAGTTAGAGGGGGTCTTCTCACCTCTCCATTTGTGGTGAGCCTGTCGAACCACAAAGTTACGAAATAATAATGGATTACACACAAAAAAAACGATGAATGTCGCTTTTTTTCATATATTTTCTGCTTTCAGCTTTGAACTTTGAACTCTTTTCCATATCTTTGCAAAGAAATAACAACCCTTTCATCTTTTTCATAAAGAAGAGCAAGGGAAACAACGTACGGAATTATGGACGAAAGATGGACAATCGGACAAAATGGCGAGGAGCTGGCAGGTGACTATCTGACGAAACAAGGTTACCGAATCCTCCATCGAAACTGGAACCTTCACAAAGGTTGCGAGCTCGACATCGTGGCCACCAAAGACAATGAACTTCATTTCATCGAAGTAAAGACACGCAGCTCTACATCCAACCTGATGGAAAATCCTGTGCAAGCCATCACAGACGCTAAGCTCCGAAATATAGTTCGAGCCATTTATCGCTATCAAAACATGTACCACATCGATATGGAAATGCATATCGATGCGATAGGAGTCATCTATCGTTCGGAAAGCGACTACACCATCACTTTTATGCCAGACATTGCTTACATGCCCTTCTGTAGCACAGGTCCCTCGTATGGCTATGGCTACAAGAAAAAACGTAAGTACTAATTGCTATTTTATTTATTCGTAACAAGTTAGCGTTTGCCAGCCAAGTGTATGCGGGTTGCTACAGGGGTTTGGGGAGCTGTGATGTCGGCTGTGTGTACTTCTTGCTGAGTACCATCGATATTGAACTGCAGAGTGGCTCCATCGTTGCGTACATCAATGGTGACTGGTGCTCCCATCACGAGGGGCAGGTTTACATCGCCATGACCTGCAGGGAATCCGCAGAGAAGTGGGATGTTATAGGGTTTCAGCATCTGATGGAGCATCGCTTCAACATTCTCATAGGTGAACTCCGTACCGCAGTCGGTGAATTCTCCAAGTATAACACCACGACAGCGGTCAAGAACTCCGTTCATCTGCAGGATGCGCATCTGACGGTCGATGTTATGCATGGATTCTTCTACTTCTTCCACAAATAGAATCAGGTCGCGACCCTTGGTTGCATCAGCTTGTGAACCGAGGTTAGGGACAAAGGTGCATAGATTTCCTCCAACGAGTACACCCTTTGCTTGTCCTGTGATGTTCTGGTTGTGGGCTGGTAGTTCATATCGAGGAACATTTCCGAGTAGCAGGTCGCGCATCAGGGTGCTGGTCGTATCGTTGCCGCCCTTAGCAAGGAACGAACTCATGGTTCCATGGATGCTCATCACTCCCGCTCGATTCCAAAGTCCATGTAGGGTAGAGATGTCGCTAAACCCTACAATCCACTTTGCCGAAGCTTTCAATTCGGAGAGTGTCAGCTGGTCAATCAGTTGGATGGTTCCATATCCGCCACGATTGCAGATGATGGCTTTGATGGTTGGGTCGGTAAGTGCCCAACGTATGTCGCTGATGCGTTGAGCTACGGTTCCTGCATAGCGTCCATCGATTACTTTTCCTACATTAGGTCCGATAACAGGCTCGAGTCCCCATCCGCGTAGTACGTCAGCAGTCTTCTCCACGTTATCATTGGGAGTATAATAAGATGGTGATAGGAGTGCCACTTTGTCGCCTTTCTTCAGATATTCTGGTTTCGAACATTTAATATCAACGGTCTTTTGGTACTCAGGTGTTACGTCGTCATCTTCTTCGCTACACGAAGTCATCATTGTCAGGCAGCAAAACAGTAGGGTAGCTGTCCACATCCATAATTTCATTTGTTTCATTTTCGCTTTTTTCATTATTAGGTTTGTTTTGACAATGCAAAAGTACAAAATATATTTGAAAAGCCTACATATCCTTCTCTTTTTTCGTGTTCTTACGACCTGAGTTTGTTTGTTTTTTGTGTGTTTTTATAGGTTTAAGAGTAAAAAAATCAGCATTAACGATTTGGCGTTTCTGATTAATTTGCTATCTTTGCAGGCAGAACTAATTTTTGAATCATAGCTATGAAGAAGATTGTGATTATCGACGGAGGCCCAAGAAAGAATTTCAATACGGCCTCAATTCTACAGAAATTTGCTGAGGGTGCAAGCTCAGTAAGTGGCCAAATAGAAGTAAAGACCGTGCGCCTTTATGGAATCGACTATAAAGGTTGCATGTCGTGTATGGCATGTAAGATAAAGGGAAAAGCCTCGAACGTCTGCAAATATAAGGATGCTTTGACACCTGTATTGGAGGAGATAGCTGAGGCTGACGGATTGGTGCTTGGGTCGCCTATTTACTTTGGTGACGTTACTGGTCAGATGCGCACCTTCTTGGAGCGTTTGGCATTCCCTTGGCTCTCCTACAACGACTACAGCATGACGGCTCCGAAACGCATACCTGTTGTGCTGATAGAAACGATGAACGGAACGCCAGAACGAAACAACAGTCAGGGATACGGCTCGATGGAGTACTGCATCACGGCTGCTCTTGGTGAACCTGAGCGCCTGATAGCTTACAACACGTATCAGGTGAAGAACTACGATCGTTATGAGTTAGCAGGGTTCTCGGAAGAGGACAAACGTAAGTATCGTGAGGAACATTGGTAGCAGGATTTACAAAAAGCGTTCGATGCAGGTCGACGTATGACAGAACAGTTGAAGAATTAAAACATGAATATAACAATGAAGAATCTTACAGTATTATTCGCAACGCTTGCTGTTGGAATGCTAATGGGTTGCATAGACAAAAAACAAACTACAGAGAAGGAAATGGAACAGAATGGTAACAATGAAGCAACGGTGTATCTAACCCGCGAGATAACTCCGGAGTCGTTAGTTAAAATCTATAAGGCGCTGGGAGTTCCTGCTCAGGGTAGGGTAGCAGTTAAGATGAGTACTGGGGAAGGCAGCAATCCCAACTATCTGAAGCCCGAACTCATCAAGGATTTGGTATATGAGGTAAATGGTACCATCGTGGAGTGTAATACAGCATACGGAAACGGTCCTGGTGACGAGCAAGACGACCGCAACTCTTCGGAGAACCATTGGAGGGTAATCGAGCGTCATGGATTCAAGGCTCTTTTCCCTGTGGATATCATGGACGAATACGACGAGATTCGTATCCCTGTGGAGGACCAATCGCACATCAAGTACGACATCGTAGGAGGACATATGGCAAACTACGACTTCATGATTGCCTTAAATCACTTTAAAGGTCACCCAATGGGCGGCTATGGAGGTGCATTAAAGAATCTGTCTATCGGTTGTGCCAGCCAGAACGGTAAAGCCTACATCCACTCGGCAGGCAAGATGGAGAAACTTGAAATGGACAAACTTTGGACGCCAGAGTTTATTGACGACCAAGACGGATTTCTTGAAAGTATGGCTGCAGCAGCACAGGCTGTGGTGAACTATTTCTCGAAACAAAAGGGTATCATATACATCAGCGTGATGAACAACATGTCGATTGATTGTGATTGTGTAGATCATCCGGAACCTGTGAAGCTCGAAGACTACGGCATTCTTGCCTCTACTGATCCTGTTGCGCTCGACCAAGCTTGTATCGACATCATCAATCAGCAGAAAGTAACAGCCACCAACGACCCTACGGATTTGCTCAGCCGTATTGACCAACAGCATGGTGTACACACTATTGAACATGCTGAGAAAATAGGGCTTGGGAGTCGTCAATATACAATAAAGAGTATAGATGAATAACCAAGGGTTATCCGTAAATAGTCAAGGGTTATCCGTAAATAGTCAAGGGTTATCCGTAAATAGTCAAGGGTTATTGCTTCATAATGATGGGTTATTGATGAAAGGATAAGGGTTATAGAATGAAACTGAAGAAACGTAAAATCAAGTATGCAGCCATATTCTTCATCTGCTGGTTTGCTTTCTTAGTCTTGCTGGTCGATGGAGTGCTGAAGTTCCAGACATTGGTTGATTATTTCGGGTCGTATGCACTTGTGGAAGTTACATTGCTGCTTTTGGTTATTATTCCAACACTGCTTGTTTATTTCTTAACAAAAGAATAAATCATGTCGTATGGAAAAGACTTTTTACTCAAGGACAGAAATAGACGATGATATACGGATGCTGATGGCTAAAGTGTCTGCTTTGACAAAACAGCTGAATAGCCTTACGTTGGCTGAGCAAACAGAAAAGCAGAAGATTATCATGGAACTGTTCGGCTCTGTAGGCAGTAATCCATTCGTTGGTGATAATTTCCATTGTGACTTTGGACAGCATATTCATGTAGGCGACAACTTCCATGCCGACTATAACTGTACGATGCTCGATTTGGCAGAGATTCGTATTGGCAACAATTGCCTGATAGGGCCAGACGTTGGCATCTACACAGCCGGACATCGATTAGAGCCAGAAGGCCGCACGCTTGATGTATATGGTATGCCTATCACCATAGGTAACGATGTGTGGATAGGAGGTAATTCCACCATTTTGCCGGGTGTGACTATAGGCGATGGAGCAGTCATTGGTGCAGGTGCTGTTGTTACACATGATGTTAAGCCGTATACAATTGTTGGAGGTGTTCCTGCGAAGGTGATTAAAAAGATAGAGATAATAGACAGGTAAACCAGAATTTATATTAAACTGAAAGAAAACACATGGAGAAAGGAGTTAATTACCGAGAAGAGGCAATCGAATGTGTTAAGGATTCAGTCCTTCCGATGCATAAGCAAATATACAGCAAGTATAACGGCGATTTTGATAGAATCTATACAGAAGCATACAATAGCAACTCATATACAGGTAAAGTTCTCGTTCCTGGTAAAGTATATGAACTGAGTTATTTAGAATGCTCTTGCACTAAGGTTAAGTGTGGGGCGAGAAGTTGTCCTGAACAATGTGAGTGTTCGCGCCAAAGCATTTTGTATATTCTATCACAACTTGAGCCTAATAGCAACTTTGATGTTCAGATTGTCAACACGATTCTCAGAGGTGGCGACCGTTGTACATTCCGTATTACTCGAGGTACAGAAATGAAAAGACAGATAGCCATCTGCGGACTTGACTGCGAGAAGTGTGATGCCTATATTGCCACAAAGAATAATGATCAATCTCTTCGGGAAAAAACCGCCAAGCTTTGGTCAGAGTTGAATCATGCTTCGATTCTTCCAGAACATATCAATTGCGAAGGATGCCGTATGAATGGTGCCAAAACTCTGTTTTGCAGTTCGATGTGCGAGATTCGAAAATGTGCAGTAGCCAAAGGGATTGAGACTTGCGGCTATTGTCCAGAGAAAGACATCTGTCCTAAAGTCAACGCGATTTGGCAGAACAACCCTCAGGCAAGAGAGAATCTGCTGAAGTAAATCCCAAGTTAGCGAATAGATTTTAGGACGAACGAAGGTGATTATTTAGTTTATTGTTGATATTCTATTCAAACGAACGATGAGTAATTTCAGACCAATGAGGCGTTTTCGCCAACAACTTCCTGATGCTGAAAGCATCGAACTACTGAAGAAAGCCACTTCGGGCACTTTGGCTTTGTTGGGTGATGAGGGCTATCCCTATGCAGTTCCAATCAGTTACGTCTATTCGGACGGAAAACTCTATTTCCATAGTGCTTTAGAAGGGCATAAGGTGGATGCAATCAGAAACTGCGACAAGGCTTCTTTTTGCATAATCACTCAGGATGATGTTCATCCGGAGAAATACACTACCTTCTTTCGTAGTGTAATTGCATTCGGCAGGATTCACATCATTGAGGACCCAGTGGAGAAACTCGAAATTGCCCGTCTGCTTGGCAACAGATACAATCCGAATCAAGACGAGGCTCTTCAGCAGGAAATCAATAGTGGCCTTTCGCGTATGCTTGCTATCCGTTTCGATATTGAGCACCTTACTGGTAAGGAGTCAGTTGAGTTGATGAAACTGCACTCGCCCCAAAAGTAGTCAAGAGTCTTTTCTATAAATATCGCAAACGATAGAATGTTAAACATACTTAAAGTTTTAGATAAATCGCTTGCGATATAATTTTTTCTTCTTACCTTTGCAACGCGAATCCGATGAGGTGCAAAGAGTGTTCTCCATAGGGGAACAATAATTCTCATTAGGCGAAACAAGATGTCAGCCGACATTAAGAATCGTTCTTTAACGTAGCTCATTATTATTAAAAGATATAGAATATGACAACGATTTATGATTTCAAGGCTCTCACGAGCAAAGGTAAGGAGATTGATTTCTCTGAGTTTAAAGGTAAAGTATTGCTGATTGTAAACACAGCTAGCAAGTGTGGTTTTACACCTCAGTTTGCAGGATTGGAGGAGTTGTACCAGAAGTATAAGGACAAGGGGCTGGTCATCATCGGATTCCCATGCAATCAGTTCAAGGAGCAAGATCCTGGTACGGATAGCGAGATTGAGGAGTTCTGCCAGCTCAACTATGGTGTGACCTTCCAAATTATGAAGAAGACGGATGTGAACGGTCCTGCTGCTGAGCCTGTTTTCGAGTATCTGAAGACTCAGGCTCCTACTGAGGACTATAGCGGTTTGAAGGCAAAAGCTACGCATGCTTTGCTCAAGTCGCTCAGCACTAGTGTGGAGAAGGATAGTGACATTCTTTGGAACTTCACCAAGTTCCTGATTTCGAAGGATGGGCAGACCATCAAGCGCTATGCACCAACAACTGCGCCAAAAGACTTCGAGAAGGACGTAGAAGCCATGCTGGCTTAGTTTAGAGTTAAGAGTTTAGAGTTAAAAGTTAAGAAATAAGATGCACGCAGAATTACAACTCGATAATCAAATCTGTTTTCGTCTCTATACGGCTGCACGATTGGTTACTCAGGCTTATACACCGATGCTGACGGAGTTGGGAATTACCTATCCGCAGTATCTGGTGTTGATGGTATTGTGGGAAAAAAACAACCAACCTGTGAACGATATTGCTCATCGGTTACTGCTTGAGACCAACACCGTAACTCCTTTGCTGCAGCGTATGGAGAAACTAGGTGTGGTTAGCCGTAAGAAGGGAGAACACGACAAGCGTCAGCAGATAGTCAGTTTGACCGAAAAGGGTAGGGATTTGGAGCAAAAAGCCTTTCAACTCATTCCCGAAGGTATGCAAAAGCAAATGTCTGCCTGTCCCCTGAAACTTGAGGACTATCAGAACCTTGCTCACGAACTCGATACGATTATTCACACAATAAATAAACAGCCATAACAAAACACAAAAAAAATATGAAGAAACTATTGCTAATCTGCCTCATGGCAATGATGGGTGTGCTGACCCTTTCGGCACAGAGTATATATGATTTCAAGGTGAAGGACGACCTCGGAAAGGATGTCTCGATGGCCGACTACAAAGGGAAGGTGCTGTTGATTGTCAACACTGCTACTAGATGCGGATTCACACCTCAGTATAAAGACCTCGAGCCGCTCTATCAGAAGTATCACAATCAGGGTTTCGAGATTCTCGACTTCCCTTGCAACCAATTTGGACAGCAGGCTCCTGGTACTATCGAGGAGATACACCAGTTCTGTACATCCAACTACGACATCCACTTTCCGCAGTTCGACAAGATCGACGTGAACGGCGAGAAGGCACATCCGCTCTATACATGGCTGAAAGCTCAGGCTGGTGGAGGCGATATCAAGTGGAACTTCACTAAGTTCCTTATCGGACGTGACGGCAAAGTCATCAAACGCTATGAGTCGCGCGACCAGGTATCGACCATCGAGGCTGATATGCAGTTCGAGGTGAATCCGGTCCTGAGCAACATCTTCTCGCGTCGCTCCATCCGCAAATATCTTGCCAAGCCCGTTGAGCACGAGAAGCTCGAAGTAGTTGTTCGTGCAGGCATTAATGCGCCAAGCGGCATGAATGCGCAGCCTTGGATCGTACGAGTTGTGGAAGACCAGAAACTCATTGCCGATGTGAATAAAGTGTGTCGTGGACTGTATAATGCTCCAAACCTTATCTGTGTATGCACGCCTACGAATGGGGGTGATCTCGATGCAGGATTGCTGGGCGAAAACATGATGCTGGCTGCTCAGGCTATCGGACTTGGAACATGCTGCCTTGGAGGTCCCGTTCGTTGGCTCAACTCGAATGCTGATGGAAAATTCTTCCTCGACCGTCTCGATATCCCCGAAGGCTATAAGCTCAACTACATCATTGCTATCGGCTATCCCGACGAGCAGCCCGATGCTAAACCACGTGATGCTTCGAAAGTGAAATTTCTCTAGGTAACGATATACTAGAACTAAGACGGACCCTCCCCCTTGCTCCAAGACCCCCTCTAACTCCCCCTCTAGGGGGAGGAAAGAGGGAAAAGACCCACCCCTTGCCCCTCCCTTCTCTCTCCCCTTGGGGGGAGTGCGAAGGGGGAGAAATCCGTTCTTGTCCCCCCCTCAGTCCCCCAACGGGGGAAGACGGGGGGAGTGGTCACCTAGAAACCCCGTAGGGGTGACATAACAAAGGATAGGGTGGGAACCCTATCGGAACGACACCCCACCACCCCAAAGCGCTGAAAGTGCGACATAATATTCCGCCCCTATAGGGCTAAGAAATTTGTCAATAAATCAATTAAAATAAATCGTAAATTAACTAGGATCGTCAATAAATCGATGGGCTTTCTGTCCTCATAGCATCTTTTGATAGGCTAGCCGTTCGTCACCCGACAGCAGATAGATAATGCCGCAATATGTAAAGCCGTGTTTGCGGATGACGTGCTGCATGATTCGATTGTCGCGATGAGTGTCGATTCGGATGTTCGAGGCGTGAGCGAAACAGTAGTCCAAGATGCAACTGAATATGCCGTGTATGTGCGGATAGCTGGCTATTCGGTGGATGACATGATAGGGCTGTGAGTTGTCAAGCCACTCTCCTTCGTAGATTGTAGAGTAGGTCGGTTCGGGGTGGGGGAGAAAAGCAAAATAGGCTACCACCCTGTCATCCTCTTCAATGACATAACCGCCTTGTCGTTCGATATCTGTCATGACAACTAACTCTGAAGGATATCCATCTTCCCATTGATGCATGTTGCCTGATGCCCGCATGATGGCTCTTGCGGCATCCATCACTCGCATAATCGCAGCGATATCGTTCGTACTTGCTAATCGAATATTCATGTTGTTGTAGCTAAGAATTGTAGAGCTAATACAGACTCCTTCACCGCAAGCGGTCCCCCTCCTTTTTATTGGAGAAAGTAAGAACGGAGAACAAAATCGAAAAAAAACTACAATCGTAAATTGTAAATTGCTAAATCGTACATATCTTCGGTCTTAGCCTATCAGTTTCTTGATTTGCATATCGGTCGCATCAGGCAGGATAGTGTGTAGATGTGCCTCCATTCGCTGATAGGATGCTTGTGGGGTGAGGGAACAATTGAAGTTGTCTCGCCCCAACAGTTGTTCGGGCGTAGTGAGTAATGCCCAGCCCCAACCATATTCGTTGTTGTGCTTGTCACGAGGATAGACGAAATCTTCTGTGACGATTCGGCAAGCCATCTGCAGACGAGTGACGTAGTTGTCGAAACGGCTACGCATCTTCGGTCCGGTAAACCCACAAGCTGCACGAAGATCGCGTGTGATCAGACTTCCGTGCTCCATCAAGGTCATAACGATTATTTCCTCAATGCTCCCTTCTGATGGGGTGGGGTGTGTGCTCCGGCGATAGTTGCAGAAGTGGGGCCACCACTCGCGACTGATGAATCCTGCCTTGCCGGCAAAGAACTTGCCATACACGCAGTTACCTTCCTGCACGATAGGGCCTTTCCATTTCCACAGAGGCCAGTCCCAACCTCCGTCGGTATATACCACATAGCGATTGTCCTCATCCACCACATCCTCGGCTGAGTAACCCGTGATGCCGCTATCCAACAATGGCAGAAACCCTACCTCTTGGATATATGCCATCAGTTCTGGACAACTGTGAATCGTTCTTCGATGCTTCATACCCATACACCTCCTCCGCTTGATGCTATTCGCAGTAATTATGATCAATCACGATGATGATTTGCATATCGGGTGCAAGAGGCTGTATCTCATTGGTGAGCTTGTCGACGAGGGCTGCATCATCGTGTACAGAGATATCGGGAACAACATCTACGGACAACATCCGTTCATTCTCCAAATAGAGGAATCCATGCACCTGCACGATTTCCTTATGGGCTGCGAGCGTCTGCATCACTTGCGACTGCAACTCTGCATGGCGGTTTTCACCTGTAGCAATGGCATAGACGCCAACCGTCATGATGATTCCATGCTGCTCGAACATATAGGTAGATATCTTACGAGTCAGACCATGAATCGCATGTGCCGACATGGTGTCATAAACGTTGATGTGAAGCGAACCGATCTTGACGTCCGGACCATAGTTGTGCAGAATCAGGTCGAACACACCATGCACACCTTCGAACTCCGACACCTCTTTCATAATCTCCTTACTTAGCTCTGCAGGAATGCTGGTACCCAACAACTCGTTGATGGGCGAAGCCAGCATCTCGATACCAGCTTTGATAATGACGAGGGAAATCAAGGCACCTAGTATACCGTCGAGGGACACATTCCACAGCAACATGACTCCGGCAGAGATGAGTGTAGCCAGCGTGATGATGGCATCGAACAACGCATCAGCCCCCGAGGCAATCAGGGCATCGCTCTTCAGCTGTTCACCCTTGCGTTTGACATACTGACCAAGCACCAACTTCACCACGATAGCCACGACGATGATAATCAGGGTGGTTGTCGTATATTCGGGTTCGGTTGGGTCAAAAATCTTCTTCACCGACTCGATGAGCGAGGTGATACCAGCCGACAACACGATGACGGCAATGATGATGGCGCTGAAATATTCGATGCGACCGAAACCGAACGGATGTTTCCTGTCTGCAGGTCGTTGTGAGAGTTTGGTGCCAACAATGGTTATGACGCTCGACAGAGCATCGCTCAGATTATTGACGGCATCCATCACGATGGCAACCGAACTCGACACGATGCCTACAGCTGCCTTGAAACCGGCAAGCAACAAATTGGTCGCTATGCCTATCCAACTGGTACGAATGATTTCCTGACTACGATTCATCTTTAACCTCTAACCTCTAACCTCGTATGACAACTTGAACTTTACTTCAACATTCCTGCCAATGTAACCACTTTCTGCTTTGTTTCCTCCGTCTTCTGCTCGTCAATTTTGGCAGTTACCGCGCCCATGTTCTCAGCGCCCCAATAGTTGCAGATGTCGCGGAACTCAGCCTTTGCACCGTCATACACCCCAGGAGAGTACGAAGAAACCAACAATGCCATTTTCGTTACCTTGGCAGGCTTGTTCACGCAATACATACGCTGAATAGGAGCCTGAATCTGCGCATTCAACGTGAAATAATAGATGGGAGCAGCCAACACGAGAGCCTCTGCCTCAGCCATCAGAGGATAAAGCTCCTGCATATCATCCTTCTGGATACAAGCCCCGTTACCCTTGTTGTGACAATACTCGCAAGCCAGACAGCCGGCAATCTTCATCTTCGACACATTTACCAATGTCACTTCATGACCAGCTGCCTCGGCAGCCTTCTTATACTCTTCCGCCATCCAAGCGGTGTTTCCGTTCGCACGAGGCGAAGCCTGTAAAATCAATACTTTCATAATCGGATAAGTTTTTGAATAGTAAAAAACGTTTTTTAATTTGCAAATATACGAATTAAATCTCAAAGTGCAACACATTTACCCATATCTTATGTTTATTTATTCATTTAATGCTGTTTTCTCGTTAGTATCGAACTACTGAAAAGTCACAAAGAAACAAAGAGGGCTGCATCGTGTGAGTGCAACCCAATTCTTCAGAGGTCTGCCATGATGGGCGTAGTTAGCAACACGACTGCAGAGCTGATGAGCCTAGCAAGGCTCCCAATACGGTAATGATGAAGCGGATTACTTCCACGATCACTTTCTTCTTTCCTTCTTCCATACATTTCATTTATTAATTGACTATTGACCATTGATTATTGACCATTGACAAATTTCTTAGCCCCAACGGGGCGAAATATCGTAGGATAGGGCGAAAGCCCTATTTCGTTTTAAACACCCCACCCATCGCCCTGTAGGGGCGAAATATTATGTCGTTCCGATAGGGTTGACACCCTATCCTTTGTTCTGTCACCCCTACGGGGTTTCTAGGTTCCCACTCCCCCCGTCTTCCCCCGTTGGGGGACTGAGGGGGGACAAGAACGGGTTTCTCCCCCTTCGCGCTCCCCCCAAGGGGAGAGAGAAGGGGAGGGGTACGGGGGTGGGTCTGCCTTGTTAGTTCCCACCATCGAACGGTTCGTCACCACCCGATGGGTTGGTGTTACCACCCTGGTTACCACCTTGAGTGCCGCCCTGGTTCTGGTTGCCACCAGTCGAAGTGCCTGAGCCAGATGCGTTCGATGGGTTCTCACCCTTCGCAATGGCGATCTGCTCCTTCGCCTTGTCCGTCCACCCCAGCTTCACGTCCTTCTTCAACTCCTCGCGGGTGAAGTCGCCTGTGCTCTGAGCCAGCAACTTGACGGTTTTCACGGCTGGTCCGGTCTTGGCACCCTCAGCCAGTGCTCCGATGGTAGCCGATGCCACCTTGTC
>JAEEGL011166686.1_pt1 | contig 69366 bp, 58 predicted proteins | sample 9134231 | NCBI WGS metagenome assembly JAEEGL01 (sample SAMN16246548, study PRJNA631951) | gut metagenome | biome: gut microbiome; feature: rumen; material: fiber-attached | host: Bos | place: Iran: Karaj | collected 2018-10 | reverse complement strand
CGCCACGTGCTCGGCACCTACGATATCTATTCCGCCGATTTCGGAAAAGACGAATGACCGGAAAACCCGGCAAAGCCGCGGTTCACGCTTGCGCGGAACGCAAAAATACCGACTGAAGCGTTGTTTCAGCCGGTATTTTTGATTTGTCTTTATCCGCTTTCGCCCGTGCGGAAAAAGCGGGGTAATATTTACCTGTTGTTCACCCTTAAGCCCGCGTTGTAGATATGCGTTATCTCGCCCATACGGCGCATTATCGGGCGGGTAAAGCCCTTTTCCTCGTTGCGGAACTCGAAAGTTGTCACGCTGGTGGTGTTAAGAGCGATGGCGGGCCACATAAGCCCCGGAGCACAGCCGAGCAGGTGGGTTATCCAGGCGCTGCCGAACCCGCCGTGGCAGAAAACGGCTATGCTTTGGTCGTTCGGCGAAACGATGTCGTAAAGCAGTCCGCGGCGCTTGTAGCCGTAGGATTCCAGCAGCGAATCGGATTCTTTTATCATGCGTTCGATAGTCGCCATACGCTCGGTCCCGGTGAAATCGACGAAATCGTGAACGCCCTTCTTTACCGAGCAGGAATAGGAGCAGTCGGTATCCGGAGTCGCCTTGAACGAAAGCATATAATCCATGCTCTCCTCCGTCCAGGGGAGCACCTCGTAGTCCATCCCCTTCGCCTCCAGCGTGGGGCGGGCGGTATCGATCGCCCTGCCGAGGGGGGAGGTGTAGATCTTATCGATCTTTATATCCTTTAACCACACGGCGAGCGCGCGCGCTTCCTCCCAGCCGAATTCGGTTATGGTGTTGTTTTCGTAGTCCGGGTCCGCGTGGCGGATGATGTAGAGCAGCATATACGGAGTTCCTTTCGGTATTCTGTTTTACAATATACCATATTTTGCGATGCTTGTCAATTAATTATTGCTTTACGGCACGAAATATGGTAGAATGGGTGCGAGCGAGGTGAAAGGAATGATTACCGAATACAAAATAGCGTGCGAGGGCGTGGGAAAAAAGGTGATTTACCACCTGAACGACTCGCATTTGACGGAATACGACGCGCGCAGCACCGAAGAAGAGCGCGAGAGCGCCTTGAAGCGGACCGAATCGTGGGAACGGGTGCGCGCGGACTTCGCGCGGTGCTACGGCGAGCCCTACGGCGACAGGCAGAAACAGCCCCCGGCGAAGCATTTTGAAAACCTGCTTGCCGAGGCGGAAAAGGGCGACGCGCTGGTGATAGCCGGGGATATGATGGACTACGTGAGCCCGGCGAACCTGCGGTTCTGCGACAAGGCGCTGGGCGGGTTCAAAAAGCCGTTTTTGGCGGTTTGCGGCAACCACGAGAAGGCGGAGGAAATCCCCGCGGATTCCCTGCTTGCCGCCATGCGCGAACCGGTGCAGACGCTCGATCTGGGCGACCTGCTGATCATCGGGCTGGACAATTCGCGCCGGCTTGTAACGCGGGAGCAGAACGAAGAGCTGGAACGCCTGCTTTCCGGCGGGAAGAAGGCGGTGGTGGTAATGCACGTGCCGATAATGTGCCCGGCGAACGAGGAACGCTTGAGGCAGAACGGGCAGTATTTCCAGTTCAACTACGATTCCTGCCCGCGTGAGAATCTGGACTGCATAGAAATTATAAAATCGCACGAAAAAGATATCGCCGCGGTGCTGGCGGGGCATCTGCACTACCTCAACGCCGCGAACCTTACAAAGGACCTTTTCCAGTTCGTCGCGTCTCAGGCGATAGTCGGGAACATGAACAGGTACGTTATAGGAGATTACGATGAAATACGCTGAACTGACAAAGCTTTTCAACTTCGAAATGCCCGCCTACGCCGCGGAGTATTACGACGCGTTTATAAAAAACTACGACCGCGCGAAGCCGATAGTTGCTCCGGATGAAATAAACGCCGTGGCGGAGGCGACGAAGCTGCCGGAGGACGGAAAGGCGGCGCTTGAAGAATGCGCCCGAATCATGAACGAGAGCGACAAAGGGCATATCTGCGGCAGCTTTATGGCGCATCTCTGCGTTAAATCGCGCGCGCCGTGGCTGAATTACATCTACACCGACGACCTTTTCGACGTTCCCGGGCTTGAAAAGGAGCAGGTCGGCTGGGTGATAGTCGCCGCGCAGCTCGCGAACACCATTATCAACAAAAAGCCGCCGGAGGACAAGAATCTGGAAAATCTTAACGCCTTCCGCGGGTATTCGCAGAACTGCAAAAACAAAAACGGCTACTGGGGCATTCTGGAATGGCACTGGAATATGCTATGCGCGGGCGGATGTATGTTTATGTTCGGCATACTTAAATTCGTGCCCGGCGCGTTCGGCGGCGATTTCCCGGTGCTTACCGACGGAAAAAAATACCTGTCGCTCGTCGGCGGCGAATACTTCTTCAATTCCGAAGGCGCGCTTGTGGATAAAGAAGAAAAGTCCTGCGGCAAGACCGAATTTTACGAGGACGGCGAGAAGGTGATCGCCAACGCGGTCTCCGCGCACGGAAAGGTATCGCCCTCCGCGCGCGAGTACAAAAAAAGCGAGTGGCGCGATTTTCTGCGCAAGGGCTCGCCCACGCTGGAGATACACATCCCCTCCGGCATAGAATACACGCCGGAAAAAATAAAAGAGGCGTGCAAACTGGCGCTGGATTTCTTCAAGGACTTCTACCCGGACCACCGCCCGCGCGCGATAGCGGGCTATTCCTGGATATTCGCGCCGGAGCTCGCCCGCGTTATGGCGCCGGAAAGCAACATACTGCGCGTCAACCGCGCTATGCACATCCTGCCCACCACCGAATCATACGGCGCGGACTGCCGTTTCCTTCGGCAGGGCTCCTCGCTGCAGCAGCGCATCGCCGCCGAGTACGAACGCGGCACGGAGTTCCATTATTCGGTAATGTATATCCCCGTCGATGAAGTGGAGACCTTCGGCAAAGAAGCGGAATAAAAAGACGCCGCCGTATAACGGCGCGCCGTGATAAACAACAGCGCCCGGAGCAGAACCGCTCCGGGCGTTTTTCCTATTGTCCGAACTGCTTTTTGATATCACGCTTCCCATACAGGACCCGCGCAACGGCAACGGTCTTGTTTTCGTCGTCTGTTAAATAGAAAACGATAAAGTTGTCTACCGAAACCTGCCTCATCCCGCAGGAGCGCATCGGTTCGAAACTCACAAGGCGGTACTTTTTCGGAAACATACCGAGATCGCGGACCTTTTCGCGGATACGGTTTATTAGGTTTTCGGCTACGACGGGTTCCAGAAGCCGGAACGCGATGTATCTGTAAATCCCGCGCAGATCGTCGACCGCTTCGTCGGTATACGCAACTCCGTACCCGGCGTTCATATACCGAATTCCTTGTTAAGGACGCCGTCGACCTCGTCTACCGGAACGACTCTTCCGGCGCGTACGGAATCTATTCCCTTCTGCAGTTCCGCGATCAACTGTTCGGCGGTGAGGTCCGAAACGGACAGCGGCTCTTTGGGCGGAAGTTTTATTTCGAACGGCACGCTTCTGGTAAGCTTTATCTGGCTGTAAAGCATCTGCACGACCGCGGATGGAGTCAATCCGAGCTCGAACAGTATTTTTTCCGCGTCGTTTTTCAACTGCGGATCGATACGGGCGTAAACCGCCGCGGTATTTGCCATATTTCATCATCCTTTCCGTATTCGATAGCATTATACAATAATATTATGCGTTTGTCAAGCAATTTGCATACATTAGAAAGCAATCACAAAAAAACAACAGCGCCCGGAGCAGAACCGCTCCGGGCGTTGTTTTGCCGCAAAGCGCGGCGAAGGCGTTTATTTTCTGCTTTTCAATCCGTCGAAGACCATGCCCATCGCGGAGCGAATACTGTCGCCGAGGTCCTCGTGCAGGATGAAATCGGCGGGCGTGACGGAGCCGCACAGCGCGAAAGTGAGAGTCGCCGATATCCTGCGGTGCGAACCCTCCTCCGGCGTGCTCGTAACGGTGAGGTCCCAACGGTTCGCGTCGGCTATCAGCCGGGCGAGATAAAGGTCCGGCAGCGAGCCGCTGCCGAACATACCGTCGGCGGGAAACTCCCCTTCAGCGGCGGAAGAAACGAATTCTTCCCCGGCGGACGCGGAAACGGTTATCCGGGCGCTCCTGCCGTCGGCGCTGCCGCGCACGTCCACCCACCCATCGCGGGAAACGCGGGCGCAGGCGCAGAGCGAAGCGGCGATGACCGCGGCGAATCCGTCCTCGCCTCCCTCGGTGTAAAGGTCGGTGGGCACGGCGTGCCAGAACGCGGAATAGCCGCGCTCGCCCAGAAGCTTGTCCGCCGCGGAGATCACCGGGCGTATGACCTTCGCGGCGTCGAACACCCGGAACGAACCCGCGCCGTGTTCCGAAAGCGCGCTGATAAGCATTGAAAACCTCTTTTCGGTCTCCGCCCCGAGCTTGTCTTTCAACGCGCCGCAGAACGGGTCGGCGGCGGTGCGCAGCGTGAGGTCGTAGCCCGGCAGGGCGCAGAATTCGTCGCGCAGGATGCCGCACAGCTTTGCCGAAAGCGCGTCCAGCACCACCAGAACGCAGTCGCCGCATACCAGCGCGGCGATATCCGGCAGCCGTCGGTTCTCGGCGCCGCCGACGACGAGCGTGCCGGGCGGCGAGTTTATAAGCGATTCCGCGCAGGGCTCGGAGATAAAGCGCTCCAGCTTGGCGCCGCAGCGCAGAAAAGGCAGCCGGTAAGCCGCCTTGTTTCTGTACCTGATAATATGCTTGCGGTCTGTAACGAGCGCCGGAGACTGCAGCCGCGAGGCGAACTCCTCCGCCTCGCTCACGGGGACCGGCTCCGTAAAACACAGGTTGATACGCATATCGCGCCTCTATGATCTGTCAGAATTTTTTGCTGTCCTTAAGCTCCACGATGCTGTTGAAAACCCCGGTATCCTTCGTGTCGCGGCAGTAATAGCCCTTGCGGACGAACTGGAATTTTTCTCCGGGGGCGGCTTCGAGCAGCGAGCGTTCGATCTTCACGCCTTTAACGGTGCGCCTGCTGTCCGGATCGAGATATTCGCCGTATTTTGCCGATTCGACGGAGTTCATATCCGCCTCGGTGAACAGCCGTCCGTATTCGCATACGCAGGTTTCGGCGCAGTTTTCCGCGGAAAGCCAGTGGATGGTACCTTTTATCTTTCTGCCGTCGGCGGGCATACCGTTTCCGGTCTCCAGATCGGCTTCGCATTTGACCTCGGTAACGTTTCCGTTTCCGTCCGTTAAAATGTCGGTAACCTTAACTATATACGCGCCCATAAGACGGACTTCTCCGTCTTTTTTCATGCGGAAATACTTAGGCGGCGGATCGAGCGAAACGTCTTCCCTCTCCACGAACAGCTCGCGCGCGAAGGGGAGTCTGCGCGTACCGGATTCCGGATCGTTGGGGTTGTTCGGCAGTTCGAAATACTCCGTCTTGCCCTCCGGGTAGTTTGTCACGGTTACTTTTACCGGATCGAACACCGCGACGCGCCTTTGAGCGTGGGTGTTCAGGTCCTCGCGCACGCAGTGCTCCAGCAGGGCGATATCCACCAGCGAATTGTTCTTTGCCACGCCGACTCTGTCGATAAAATCGAGTATCGCGGCGGGGGTGTAGCCCCTGCGGCGCATACCGCAGAGCGTGGGCATACGCGGGTCGTCCCAGCCGTCGACAAGCCCGGTCTCGACAAGGTGCCGCAGGAAGCGCTTGCTCATAACCGTGTTCGTTACGTTAAGCCGCGCGAACTCGATCTGCCTCGGGCGGGACGGGAGGTTGACATGCTCTATCACCCAGTTATACAGCGGACGGTGATCCTCGTATTCCAGCGAGCAGAGCGAATGCGTAACGCCCTCGATGGCGTCCTGGATCGGGTGAGCGAAATCGTACATCGGGAAGATGCACCACTTCGTCCCCTGCCTGTGGTGGTCGATATAGCGGATGCGGTAAAGAACCGGATCGCGCATATTGAAGTTGCCGGAGGCGAGGTCGATCTTCGCACGGAGGGTATATTTCCCCTCCGGGAACTCTCCGGCGCGCATGCGGCGGAACAGGTCCAGATTTTCGTCGATAGGTCTGTCGCGCCAGGGCGAGACCGCCGGATGGGTGAGGTCGCCGCGGTATTCGCTGAACTTTTCGGGCGTGAGTTCGCAGACGTAGGCGTCGCCGTTAAGGATAAGCTGCTCCGCGAGCTGATAGGTCTGCTCGAAGTAATCCGAGCCGTAGAAGAACCTGTCGCCCCAGTCGAAGCCGAGCCAGTGGATGTCCTCCTTTATCGCGTCGACGAACTCGGTGTCCTCCTTGGCGGGGTTGGTGTCGTCCATACGCAGGTTGCACAGCCCGCCGTATTTTACCGCGGTGGAGAAATCTATGACCAGCGCCTTGCAGTGCCCGATGTGCAGATATCCGTTCGGCTCCGGCGGAAAGCGCGTGTGCACCTTCAATCCGGGGTTGGCGGCGATATCCGCGTCGATCGCCTCGTGTATGAAATTGGTGGATTCTTTCTTTATCTCTTCCATAAATGGTTCTCCTTGCGCCGAAAGCGCGCAGTTTGTTTATCTGTTTGTGCCGGGGATGGTATAGGTGCCGAGAACGTGGCGCTTTATCATCGCGTATTCGCTCGCGTCGATCTTGCCGTTGCCGTTTATATCCGCGCGCATAAGCTGCTCCGCGGAAACGACGTAGGTTTTAAGGAACGCGCGCTTCGCCATGGCGTAGTCCGCCGCGTCGATCTTGCCGTTGCCGTTCACGTCGCCGGGCATATAGTCGGGTTCGTCGTTCCTGATAAATACGTAAACCCCGGTCTTGTCCAGCTCGAACGTGTAATTGTGCGAAACCGGATCGAATTTGCCGACGACAGGCACAAGCTCGTCGTTTTCAAAACGGGCAACGGTTATTCCGTTGGGAAGGAATTCTTCATCGCACAGGTAGGTGAACTTTACTTTGCCGTTCGGTTCGACCGCCTTGCCCTTGCACGCGGCGGTGAAATCCGCGGTGATGTATCCGCCGTAGGGCAGATCGAACAGCTCGTCGATCCTTTCGGCTGCGTCGTAGTCAAACGTCCTCCCGACGTATACCAGCGTTCCGTTTTCGAACCTGCCTTCTTCTTCCTCCGCCGTAAGTCCGTTCAACTGCAGCAAATAAAGCACATGATCGTCGTAATAAGAGGAAACTATTTCGAAATCGACTTCGGTATGCACGTCGGCAAGCACGCCGTCAAATTTGTATTTCCCGGTGGTTATCGGGGTATCCAGCGGGGATTCAGGTCCGAAATCGAACCCGAAAACCTGGCTGCCTATCTCGATCCTTCCGTCGCCTTCCAGCGTGCTGCCGTCTTCGAGTTTTGCGACGATATGCACGGATTCGCTGTGGAATATTCCGCCTTTTACGTATTTCCCGGTTTTTTCGTCGTATACCGCGTCATGGTACGCCGGTTCGTCGGACATTATTACCTTTACGGGGTCCGCGGTGACCGAAACGACGGGCAGTTTTACGATCTCAATGTCGAAATCAAAATCTTTGCCGAAGCAAGAAAGCTTCGCTTTGTAAACGCCGACGGTCCATTCCTCTATATCGTCGTAAACGTAATAATTCAGTATTCTGTCCTTGTATTGAAGCGTTCCGCTGTTCCAATCTTTTTCGAAATCATCGGTGCGGAACGTATCGCCGTTGGTAAGAGTAATGGTGAACTCCACGGATTCTTCGTAAGGATAATAGCTGTTGCCGGTGTAATACATCGTTACGGGTTCGATCTGTACTTCCGCGACGTCGACTATTTCCACAGTCTGGGTGTAGTTTTTGTTGCAGACCGTATAATGAACGACGTGCTCGCCCGTGCCCCATTCGTTGCCCGGTCCCTGGATGTTATCGCAGACCACGGGATAGCAGCAATCCTCTATACCGTGTACGTATAAATAACTGCCGTATTCTTCATCAAAATAAAAACCCGCTTCCCCTATGCCGCCGTCGGCGAAATGGACCGTTACGCCCTCGCCGACGTCGTATTCTTTATAATGATTCGACCATTCGCCGGTATTTTCGTCGTATTCTCCGTATCCGACTTCGTATGCGTCGCTCACAAAAAACAAATTGTCGGGTATATCGACTTGTACGACCTTCGGACCTTCGGCAACGCTGATCTCCTGCTTGCCGGAGTAATAATAATTGGCTTTGTCATTCAGCGGGGTGATGAAAAATGCCTGAAAGTTTTTTTCGTCCCTGTGGATCTCGTTAGCGCCGTACCTTTGTACAGATATCCACATCTTATAATAGGTCCCGCCGTATTCGAAAACCCTGTTGGGGTCGATACGGATCTTCGCGCCGTCGACGGTGGTCACGACCGCGTCGATATACTGATCCCAGGCGTATTCATACCATTCGTTTTCATCCTCCGAATGCAGCACGGCGTCTTCCTGAAAAACGGTGATCGGTCTTGTTTCCACGCTTTTTATAAAGTTTTCGTGTACGACTATGGTATAAGTGCAGGTCGCTATCTGCTCGCCGTTATAGGTAAGCTTTGCGGTGTAGGCGTATGTTCCGGGATCCAGCATATAGTAGTTATACACAAGACCATACGGCGAGTCTACGGCCTCTATACTGTATCTGTAAGCGCCGTCGGAAACGTACAGGTCAAAACAAAGATCGCCGTCTTCGTTATAATTCATATTGTATCCGACGTCGCGTCTGCTTCCGTCTTTAAGCGTGATGTAAAAATCGGGGATCCAGACGTTGTCATATTCGCTGTTCTGCATACATATCAGGTTTGCGGTGTCGCATCCGAACCCGGCGATATTATCGCCCGGGCCATCGGCGGAAACGGCGAACGGCACCGCCGCAAACAGCATTGCCGCGCAAAGGATAACGCTCAAAAGTTTTTTCATAATGGTTTTCTCCTCTTTTTATCTTTGATTCATACGTTTTCAATAAGGATGCTTTCGATTCGTTCGAGCTGTTCGTCCTCCAGACCGCATTTGTTTTTGAGCAACCAGGTGATCTTTTCTTTAAGCGTTTCGCCCTCGAAGGAATCTATAACGTCGATATACGCCTGCTGAATGGTGCCGACGCTGCGGTTGCCGCCGACGTAGCCGAAGTTGGAAAACAGGTAGTCGTGCAGTATCGTTTCCTTGTCCACGCCGAGGAAGCCCAAAAGCAGGTAGGTCAGCACGCCGGTGCGGTCGGTGCCGATGCGGCAGTGGTAGTAGATGGGGTACTGCGATTCGTCGGCAAAGCGGACAAAGCATTTGGCAATACTGTTGTAGTTGCCGACAAGAAGCTGCGGCGTATCGTAGTTGAACTCGTATTCGTAATAATTCACGTCGCCGCCGATAAGACTTTCCGCGCGGGAGCTTATCTCGCCTACCGAGACCCAGCGCAGCTCGATCTCGGTCTTTATTTTAAGGTCTTCGCGCACGGCGGCGATCCCGCGCTGCGTGATATGCGTGCCGTACTGGGCGTCCTCGAAGGCGGCGCCGCGGAAGATCATCCCCTGCCTTATACGGTGGCTGTCGTCGATGAACCTGCCGCCGATATCGCGCACGTTGGAAACGCCCTCGATATCGAGATTGCGCGGAGCGTAGGCGGCGGTATAGAAGACGTAGGGCGCGCTTTCGTACCAGGTATCGCCGTACCGCACCTGCAGCTTGTAATAATAGGTCGCGTCCAGCAGCAGATTGGTGAACTCGATGCGGTAGCCGTTATCGGTAACGGAATAGGTCTGTATGATCTTTGGGTCCGTAAAGCCGGCGTCCCGGTCGAGCAGCGCGCGGCAGCCGTTGAACCTGCCCAGTCCGAAGGGCGCGGCTTCGCGGTTTACCGTGAAATCCACCGGGTAGGCGCGCGGCTTGCTGCATTCGTGCCAGCCGTCCGCAAGAGACGCGATCGATTCGAGAGAGCCTTCAAGGAACGCCGCCTGATCCGGCGTGTGGATATCGAAGGTATAGTCAGGCGCCGTTACTTCGAAAAGCTCCGCCGGATCGAACTCCGGAACGGTTTCCGAGCTTTCTTCAATGCTTTCTTCCGAACTCTCTTCAATACTTTCCGCGGCGCTCGGTACGGGGTCGTCCGCCTCGCTGATTTCCCCGGGATACGGTTCCGAAGCCGGTTCGCTTACCACCGGCTGCGACGCGCTTTCCGAAGGCGCGGAAGACGGCTCTTCCCCGCTCTGACATGCGGAAAGCAGGACCGCGAGCACCAGCAGCGCGATCAGAACGGCAGATAATGATCTCTTCATTGCAAATACTCCGTAGACTGGGATTTTTCGTTATTCGCTCACCCGGCGGAGCACCTCTTCCCCGCCGAGAACGTTCATCACCTCGTACAGGTCCGGAGAGTTGACGCGCCCGGTAACGGCGACGCGTATAAACATGCTGACGTCGGCGACGGAGCCCTTGAAGGCTCCCGGATCGGCTTTATACTGCTTCATATCCGGGCAGAAGCCGTTGTCGGCGGCGATCTGCTTTATCTTGCCGAACCAGACGTCATGCGCGTCGGCGGGATCGTACCCGGCGGCGAAGGCGGAAAGCACGGCTTTTACGTCCGCGTCCGCGAACTGCGCGGGGACCGGATCCTCACGCACGAAGAGCGCGGGGTAGAAGAAGGAGATGAACTGCTTTACCTCGCTCCATTTGGCGATATCCTTGCGCGGCTTTTTGCCGCCGCGGCCGATGGAGAATATGCGCAGCGCCTTTTCTTTGTCGGCGGAAAGGATATTTGCAAACTCTCCGTCGTTCTCCTTCGCCCAGGCGAGCGCTTCACAGAAGACCTCCTCCGCCGTCATGCGGGAGATAACGTTTTTGGAAATATCGTTAAGCTTATCGAGGTCGAATATCGAACCGGAAATGCTCATTTTATTCGTGGAGAACTTAAAGGCGTCCAGCGGGGCATCCGGGTTGGCGAGCCGCCATTCCTCGAAATTGGAATTGAGTATCGTTATAAGGTATTCGCGCACGGCGGCGACGGGATACCCCTGCGCGAGGTAATAGGTAAGCGCGAACTCCGGGTCCTTGCGTTTGGAGATCTTGCGCTTGTTGCCGTTATCCAGCTTTAACATCTGCGCGGTGTGGCAGTATTTGGGCAGCTTGAACCCGAGCGCCTTGAAGAGCTGTATATGGAACGGCAGCGTGGAAAGCCAGCTTTCGTCGCGGACTACGTGCGTGGTGCGCATAAGGTGGTCGTCCACCGCGTGTGCGAAGTGGTAGGTCGGTATGCCGTCGGATTTAAGAATAACGTGGTCGATGTCGTTTTCGGTAACGTCGATCTCGCCCTTTATCTGGTCGCGGAACTTGTATTTGTTGGCGGCGCTGCCCTCCGAACGGAAGCGCAGCACGAATTTTTCGCCTGCGTCCAGCTTTTCTTTTATCTTTTCCGGAGGAGCGTCGCGCCAGACCGCGAATTCGCCGTAATAGCCGGTGGTGAGCTTGGCTGCCTCCTGCTTTTCGCGGATGGCGGCAAGCTCCTCCTCGGTGCAGAAGCAGGGGTATGCCTTCCCCTCGCGCACAAGCTGTTTGGCATAGGTCTGGTATATCGGCGCGCGCTCGCTCTGGCGGTAGGGGCCGTAATCGCCGCTGTCGCCGCCCGAGACCGCGCCTTCATCGAACTCCAGGCCGAGCCGCGCAAGCGTTTGAATTATGATCTCCACTCCGTTGGGAACGGTGCGCTTTGCGTCGGTATCCTCTATACGCAGATAAAAAACTCCGCCGGACGTGTGCGCCAGCCGCTCGTCGGTAAACGCGCCGTAAAGGTTGCCTATGTGCAGGAATCCCGTAGGGCTGGGCGCAAAGCGGGTAACTTTGGCTCCCTCCGGCAGATCCCTTTCGGGGTAGCGCGCCTCCATATCGGCGGGCAGGGTTTTTATGTCCGGGTATAAAAGCTCGGCAAGTGCGTTGTTGTCCATGTGTTCCTCCGTGTCTGCGTTTGTATATTACTTCAAATTATAATTATAACCGCGCGCGGCGGATTTGTCAATACTTAAGGGGCTGCTTAAAAAACGGAGCCGCTTTCACGGCCCCGCAAAAAGGGAAAAGGATCAAAGTTTTATATAACGGTTGCTATTGATTTAAATAAGCGAAAACCACTTCGCAGCATAACATATCAACCCTTCCAATAAATTAGTCCTTCTTCGGTCGCAAAAACGCAGTCGCCGTGGTATTCATTCCATTCGTTCAGCGCTTTCAGCAATTCCTCACCCGGCTCGTCTTGATTAATTACTAACTGATTGTACCATAAATAATATCTCGCTTCATCTTCTGCCATCCCGTTGTCGATTAAACTCCAGTAGTAATCATAGTTTTCATTCAAATAACCTCGTTCTCCTTCAACGGAACAAACATACGACATCATAACGTGTTGGTCCGCCAAAGCCAGAATCTGCTCTTTATCTAAAGTCCCGAACCACTCGTTCGATCTATACGGTTCATCATCTATTATAGAATAGGGATTTGTTACTATCACCGGCTTTAATTCCAATGGCTCGCCGGTCGCCTGTTCAACGATTTCCACTATTTCTTCTTTTGTATGTGTTAAGCCGATTTCCGGTTTTATTACCGGGAAAAACAGCAATACTGCATATCTTTCCTCATTTTCAAAATATTTTAGCTTACATGCGAGTGTACACGAAATATACATATGGGAATCAAAGTATTCACGCGGGCGAAAGATATCCGGGGACATATACTTTATTGGTATATTAATACCATATTGATTCGTATAAAACACGTCGCCGGAATCGTCTGAATCCTCGCCGTTTGCCGACAAAACGCTTATTGTCGGGAATCCGCGTTCGTAAAGACCGTACGGATCATAATCTTCTTGAACGTACATTTTTATCACGTCCATATCGTGAAACAAATTGTCAACGTAAATATAAGGGAAGAACACGCCGTTGACGTACGGGCTCGGAAGCGCTTCCGGACCGCTCTCCGCAGAGCTTGTGCCGGGTAAGTCCGGGTCACTTTCTCCGCTGTCGTCCGCGGAAACGTTTTCGCCGGAATTGTTAACCGCTTCCCCGGCGCTTCCTTCGGAAACGGCGCCCGGTTCCGGCGCGCGGTTGGCGATGAATACCGCTCCGGCGGCTCCGGCGACTACCGCCGCTGCGGCGGCGGCTGCTATCGCGGCGCGGCGCAGGCGATAAGTCCTTGCGGGGCGCGTCTTGTTTGATCCAAGCTCTTCGCGCTTGCTTATATGCTCGGCGACAAGCGCGGGATCGAGCCCGTTCATCGCTTCGTTAAAAATATCTTCGGTAATGTGTTTCATACCGTGTAACCGTTCCTTTCAAGTTCGTTTTTCAGTTTGGTTTTAAGCTTGTTCAGCTTTTTGTAAATAAGCGACTGACTTACGCCGAGCCGTTCGGAAATGGCGCTTACCGGCTCCGAATCGTAATAGCGGCTTATGAATATGAACCGGTCCGTCCCGCCGAGCGATTTGAGCCAGCGGTTGATCACCGCCGCCAGCTCCGCGGCGAAAAACTCCCGTTCGGTGTCCGCGGTTTCGTCCGGGACGGCGAAAGCCAGGTCGTCCAGCGCTTCCGTTAATTCCGAGGGGACGCGCTTTTTACTGCGGGCGGCGTTGTACCTGTTCGCGCAGACGCGCCGGGCGATGCAGGCGACGAGCGCGGAAAGCCCTCCGCGCGCTTCGTCCGGCTTTGCGTTCCACAGCGCAAGCATAACGTCGTTCACGCATTCGTCCGCTTCGCATCCGCCGCCGAGCATATTCGCGGCTATGCGGCGGATATAGGGGGAATACTTGGCGGAGGCGAGCTCGAGCGCGCGTTCGTCCCGCGCAAGAAGATATTCGGTTATTGTCTCGTCGGGGATGTCGAACATACTGCCTCCTTTTCGGTTTTAGGGTTCGCTTTTTCCGGAAAAAGCTCTTTCACTCTATATAATCAGGAAAAGCCGCGAAATTTGGAACGGTTTTGAAAAAAACTATTACTTTTTTTTCATTATATCACGTTTTGCCGCGTTTGAAAAGCCCGTATATTGACAAAGACGGCGCTTTGTGCTATAATCTGCGGCGTAAACGACCAGTGTTTTTACGATCTGAATACAAACGGAAGGAAAATAAAAATGAAGCATTATCTTTGCAATCCCGAGGAGGTACTGGAATACCTTCACACCGGAGAACAGGGGCTTTCCTCGCAGGAGGCGGCGGCGCGCGCGCAGACTTACGGCGCGAACAAGCTTGCCGACCCGCCGAAAACGCCTTTGTGGAAAAAGTTCCTGGCGCAGTTCGCCGATCCGATGATAATCGTGCTGCTCGTCGCCGCGGCGATAAGTTTTGTTACCGCGCTGATCGAGGGCGAATCGCTGGCGGACGTTATTATAATACTTTTCGTTGTTATACTTAACGCCGTTTTGGGCGTGGTGCAGGAAAACAAGGCGGAAAAAGCAATCGACGCGCTTAAAGCGATGACGAAAGCCAAATGCAGAGTCCTGCGCGACGGCACGGTGCGCGTTATAACCAGCGAAGAGCTTGTCCCCGGCGACGTTATACTGCTGGAAGCGGGCGACGCTGTCCCCGCCGACGCGCGCATATTGGAAGCCGCCTCGCTTAAAGCGGAGGAATCGGCGCTGACGGGCGAATCGGTCCCGGCGAACAAGCACGCTGGCATTCTTCCCGCGCACGATAACGGCGACGTTCCCCTGGGCGACAGGGCGAACATGCTTTACACCGGGACCACGGTGGTCTACGGCAGGGCGAAAGCCGTGGTGACCGCCACCGGGATGAGCACCGAAATGGGCAAGATCGCGCAGGCGATAACCGACGCGGCGGACGAAAAGACTCCGCTGCAGGTAAAGCTGGGGCAGTTGAGCAAGGTGCTTACCGTCGGCGTGCTTATAATCTGCGCCGCGGTGTTCGCGATAGACCTTATCACCGCCGACAAAATAAACGGCGACACTTTAATAAACACCTTTATGATCGCGATCTCGCTTGCCGTCGCGGCGGTGCCGGAGGGGCTGAGCGCCGTGGTTACCATAGTGCTTTCGATGGGCGTTTCCAAAATGGCGGCGCAGAACGCGATAATCCGCCGTCTGACCGCGGTCGAAACGCTCGGCTGCACGCAGGTGATCTGCTCCGACAAGACCGGAACGCTTACGCAGAACAAAATGACTGTTACCGAATACTTCACCGGGAACCTGGATATGCTCTGCCGCTGCAACGCGCTCGCGAACGACGCGTCCGTCGCGCCGGACGGCAGCGTTACCGGGGAGCCGACGGAAGCCGCGCTCGCCGCTTTCGCCTATGCGAACGGGATGGACCAGCGCAAGCTTCTGGAGGAGCAGCCGCGTATAGGCGAAGCGCCTTTCGATTCGATGCGCAAGATGATGTCCACGCTGCATTCGCTCGAAGGCCGCGTGATACAGTACACCAAGGGCGCGCCGGACGTGGTGCTTTCCCGCTGCGACAGGTATATTTCCCCGGTCGACGGCAAAGTGAAGCCGCTTGACGACCAAACGCGCGACGCGCTGCTTGCGCACAACAAATCCATGGCGGACAAGGCGCTGCGCGTGCTCGCCGCCGCGTTCACCGTCTACGACGCTCTGCCGGAGTTCGGATCGCCCGCCGAAATAGAAAAGGATATGGTATTCATAGGGCTTTCGGGCATGATCGACCCGATCCGCCCCGAAGTCGCCGCAGCCGTAGAGCGCTGCCGCATGGCGGGCGTGCGCCCGGTAATGATCACCGGCGACCACATCGACACGGCGGTCGCCATCGGCAAGGAGCTCGGCATTATAGAGGACCGCTCGCAGGCGCTTACCGGCGCGGAGCTGGACAAGATACCCGACGAACGGTTCATTCAGGATATATTCAATTACTCGGTCTACGCCCGCGTTCAGCCGGAGCATAAGGTGCGCATCGTGAACACCTGGAAAAAGCTGGGCTATATCACCGCCATGACCGGAGACGGCGTGAACGACGCGCCCTCCATTAAAGCCGCCGACATCGGCGTGGGGATGGGCATTACCGGAACCGACGTTACGAAGAACGTCGCGGATATGATATTGAGCGACGACAACTTCGCCACCATAGTGAACGCGGTCGAGGAGGGGCGCAGGATCTACGACAACGTCCGCAAGACGATACAGTTCCTGCTCTCGTCCAATTTAAGCGAGGTTTTGAGCGTGTTCATCGCCTCGCTGTTCGGAATGACGCTGTTCAAGCCGATACACATCCTTTGGATAAACCTTATAACCGACAGTCTGCCCGCGCTCGGGCTGGGTATGGAGCGCGCCGAACACGACGTTATGCGGCGCCCCCCGCGCGACAGCCGCGAAGGGCTTTTCGCCGGGCGTATGGGATTCGACGTGATCTGGCAGGGCGCGGTTATAGCGATGCTCGTACTTATCGCCTTCTTCACCGGAAACGCTATAGAGCCCGGGCACGGCACCACGCTTGCGTTCGTAACGATGTCGCTTGCCGAGATATTCCATTCCTTCAATATGCGCTCGCGCTGGAGAAGCGTGTTCAGAATGGGCAGCCACAACTATCTGCTGCTTGCCACGATGGCTCTTTCCTTCGTGCTGACCGCGGCGGTGATATTCATCCCCGGGCTGCGAAACGCGTTCTCGTTCGCCGAAATAACCGTTTGGGAATTCCTTATGGCGACGGCGATCGGCGCGGTAATAATCCCCGTGAGCGAGCTTATGAAGCTCATCCGCCGCAGGGAGTTCATAAAAGAAGGCAAAACGGCGCGGTAACACGCCCGCGAACAAACGAAAAACCGTCCGGTACGACCGGGCGGTTTTTTGCGTTTTTTTGTTTGTTTACTGCGCGGAGAACATATCCTTGCCCACTCCGCAGACGGGGCATTCGAAATCGTCGGGCAGGTCTTCGAACTTGGTGCCGGGGGCTATGCCGTTTTCGGGATCGCCTAGCTCTTCGTCGTATTCCCAGCCGCAGGCCTCACAGATATACTTCATATGTGCAAAACTCCTTTCGTAAGCTTTGTTTTTCAAATATTATCGTCTATGAATTCGTCGACGCTTTCCTTGGGGCGCAGACCGACGATATTCCCGGCGACTTTTCCGCCCTTGAAGAGCAGCAGCGCGGGGATCCCGGCGATGCCGAACGCCTGCGCGAGCGCGGGCTGTTCGTCGACGTTCACCTTGCCGACCTTAACGCTGCCCGCGCGCTCCCGCGCTATCGCGGCGACGGCGGGGGCGAGCATACGGCAGGGGCCGCACCACGGCGCCCAGAAATCGACGAGCACCGGGACGGGCGCTTCAAGCACTTCCTTTCGGAAGTTTTCGTTTGTAAGAATGATCTCCATTGTTTTTTCCTCCTTGATCGGTAAAGATTTTAAGTAAGCTGTTCCATCTCGTCAAGCAATTCGCCGAACAGCGCGAGCGCGGAATCGACCGGGCCGGGCGTGCTCATATCGACGCCTGCGATCTTAAGAAGCGAGATCGGATCGGCGCTGCAGCCGCCGGAAAGGAAGCGTTTGTAGTCCGCGACGGCGGGCGCGCCTTCTTTTAAAATACGGTTGGCGATGGCGACGGCGGCGGAAAAGCCGGTGGCGTACTGGAACACGTAATAGTTATAGTAGAAATGCGGGATGCGCGCCCATTCCAGCGCGATGCCTTCGTCGGACACCATATCCGGGCCGTAATAACGCTCGTTCAGCTCGCGGTACTTTTTGCAGAGCGCGTCGGCTGTAAGCGTTTCGCCGTTTTCGCTCATCCTGCCGAGCTCCAGCTCGAACTCCGCGAACATCGTCTGGCGGTAGAGCGTGCCCTTGAACTGGTCGAGGAAGTGGTTTATAAGATACGCCCTCTCGCGCTTGTCCTGAGTTTTGGAAAGCAGGCGGCGCATAAGCAGGACCTCGTTGCAGGTGGAGGCGACCTCCGCGACGAAGATCACGTAATCCGCGTCGCACACCGGCTGGTTCTTAATGCTTAAATAGCTGTGGATGGAATGCCCCATCTCGTGCGCGAGGGTAAACAGACTGTCTAAATTATCGTGGTGGTTCAGCAGGACGTAGGGGTGCGGATCGCCCATCGAGGAATAGGCGCCGCCGCGTTTGCCGATATTCTCGTATACGTCGATCCAGCGGTTTTCGTAACCCTCGCGAAGCATCGCCAGATAATCCTCGCCGAGCACCGAAAGCGCTTCGAGCGTGATCTTCTTCGCCTCTTCGAAGGATATCTCCTTCGCCACTCCCCGAACTATCGGGGTGTAGACGTCATACATATGCAGCTCTTCAACGCCGAGCAGCTTTTTGCGCAGCGCGACGTAGCGGTGCATCTTATCCAGATTACCGTGAACGGCTTTAATAAGGTTGTGATAAACCTCCGTCGGGACCTCGGTCGCGTCGAGCGAGGCCTCCAGCGTGCCGCCGTATCCGCGCGCCTTGGAAAAGAAGCAGAGCTGCCGGAATTGCGCGTCGATAAGCGCGGCGCAGGTGTTGCGGAGCCCGTCTATCCCGGCGTAATAGGTTTCGAAGGCGTTGCGGCGCAGCACCCTGTCCGCGCTTTCGAGCAGCGGCACCAGCATCCCGTCGGTGAGCTGATGTTTGTTCCCCTGCGAATCCTCCGCGTCCGGGAAGCGCATATCCGCGCTGTGCAGCGCGCCGTAGACCTGCTCGGGCGCCTCCGCCATTTCCCCGGCGGAGGCAAGCAGCGCTTCGCATTCGGGAGCGAGCACGTGCGCCCTGCGGCGGCGGATGCGGTAAAGCGCGCGCTTGTAGGTGCGCAGACCGGGGCATTCCTCCAGCCATTTTGCAAGCGTTTCGTCCGGGATCGCCATTATTTCCGGATCGGCGAAAGCCGAGGCGCTTTCCGCTTCGGTATATATGCTGCGCGCCTTGCCGCGCATATCCTGGTAAAAGCTGTTTCCGGTGTCCTCGTCGCCCTTGCGGGAGGCGTATCCGTAAAGCCGCTCCAGCCTTACGGCCGCGCTGTCGCTCGCTTTGAAATAGCCGAGCAGCGCGGAAGCGCTTTCCCCGAGTTTTCCTTTGAACTCCGCGAACGTCTTCGGAAGATTCTTAAGGTCCTCGTATTCCTCGAACCATTTATCGTCGCTTGCAAAAATATGCGTGAGATCCCAGGTGTATTCCGCGGCGACCTCGCTGCGGGCGGGTACTGTCTTCTGTGCCATTGAAACCTCCTTGATTATCGTTTCCGTTTTTTGCAATTATACACCGTGAGCCCGCGTTTGTAAAGGTTTTTTGCGCGGTTAGGTGCTTTTTTACAAATGTTTTATCCGCGGAAAACGCAAAAATAACGATCTTAACGATTGACAAACGCGAATTGTGATGTTATAATCACTAAAAAGCGGCTTTAAGGCGGTACGGGATATCGCGAAGCGGCGCGAATAACGTGCGCGATGCAAATTTGCGCCGTGCGAAGTATGCGTTTGTTTTGTTTTCCCTGCCCTGCCGCGGCGGGATTTTGTTTTTTACAAAGGAAGTTCGAAATGGCGGAACACAGGTTGGTTTCCATACTTATGAACGAAGGCGACGTACGCGCGCAGGAGGCGGCAGCGCTTCTTGCCGGCAGCGGCGCCGACGGCGAATATACCGTTTTTCCCGGTTTTTGCGACGTGCACGTGCACTTTCGCGAACCGGGATTTTCTTATAAGGAAACGATTAAGACCGGTTCGCTTGCGGCGGCGCACGGAGGATATACCGACGTATGCGCCATGCCGAACCTGGATCCCGTGCCGGACTGCGCGGAGAATCTGGAAAAGGAACTGGAAATAATACGCCGCGACGCCGTGATAAACGTTCACCCATACTGCGCGCTGACCGTGGGCGAAAAGGGCGAAAGGCTTGCCGACCTGCGCGGTACGGCGAATCGCGCCGTTGCTTTTTCGGACGACGGGCGCGGAGTGCAGGACGAAGGGATGATGCGCGAGGCGATGACCGAAGCGAAAAGGCTGGGAAAGGTGATCGCCGCGCACTGCGAGGTGAACTCCCTGCTGCACGGCGGATATATACACGCGGGCGCCTATGCCGAAAAGCACGGGCACAAAGGGATATGCTCCGAAAGCGAATGGCGGCAGATCGAACGCGACTTGCGCCTTGCCGCCGAGACCGGAGCCGCCTACCATGTATGCCATATTTCGACGAAAGAGAGTGTGGAGCTGATCCGCGAGGCGAAAAAAAGCGGAGCGGACGTTACCTGCGAAACCGCGCCGCACTACCTTTTGCTGGACGAAAGCTTTATGCGTGAGGACGGGCGGTTCAAAATGAATCCGCCTCTGCGCGGAAAAGCCGACAGAGAGGCGCTTCTGGAAGGGCTTTGCGACGGAACGGTGGATATGATAGCCACCGACCACGCGCCGCACGCCGCCGAAGAAAAGGCGCGCGGACTTAAAGGCAGCCCTTTCGGGATAGTCGGGCTGGAGACCGCGTTCCCGCTGCTTTACACCTATTTGGTAAAAGCCGGGGTGATAGCGCTGGAAAAACTTGCCGGGCTGCTGTGCGAGGCGCCGCGGAAGCGGTTCGGGATAGACGGAAACGGATACACGGTATGGGATCTTAACGCAAAAGGCTCCGTCGACAGCGCAAAGTTCCTTTCGATGGGCAGATCGACGCCGTTCGAGGGATTTGAGATATACGGAGAATGCCTGCTTACCGTATGCGGAGGCAGGACGGTTTACGAAGGAATACGGAGGTAAGAAGAATGGCAAAGAGGACCGACATCAAAAAGATCCTTATAATCGGATCGGGACCTATAGTGATAGGGCAGGCGGCGGAATTCGACTACGCCGGGACTCAGGCGTGCCTTGCGCTGAAGGAAGAAGGCTACGAGGTGGTGCTGTGCAACTCCAACCCCGCCACGATAATGACCGACACTTCCATAGCCGACAAGGTTTATATGGAGCCGCTGACGCTGGAATACATTGCAAAAATACTGCGCTACGAGCGCCCGGACGCCATTGTGCCGGGCATAGGCGGGCAGACGGGGCTAAACCTTGCGATGCAGCTTGAAAAGAAGGGCGTTCTGAAGGAATGCGGAGTCGAGCTGCTGGGCACCGACAGCCGCAGTATAGAGCGCGCGGAGGACCGCGAGCTGTTCAAGGAGCTTTGCCAGTCGATAGGCGAACCGACGATCCCTTCGCAGATAACCTATAATATGGAAGAAGCGAAGAAAGCCGCCGCGGAGATCGGATATCCGGTCGTGCTCCGCCCCGCATTCACTCTGGGCGGGACCGGCGGCGGATTCGCCTATGACGAGCGTGAGCTGGAGGACGTTGCGATAAACGCGTTCCGCCTTTCGCCGGTGCACCAGGTGCTGGTGGAAAAGAGCGTTAAGGGCTTTAAGGAAATAGAGTTCGAGGTTATGCGCGATTCCTACGACAAAGCCATTACGATCTGCGGTATGGAAAACGTGGACCCGGTGGGCGTTCACACCGGCGACAGTATTGTGGTTGCGCCGATACTTTCGCTTAACGCGCACGACCTTAAAATGCTTAACGACAGCGCGATAAAGATAATCCGCGAACTTAAGATCGCCGGGGGCTGCAACGTGCAGTTCGCGCTGAATCCCGATTCGAGCGAGTATTATTTAATAGAAGTGAATCCGCGCGTTTCGCGGTCGTCGGCGCTGGCTTCCAAGGCGAGCGGATACCCGATCGCCCGAGTTACCGCGAAGATAGCCGTCGGCATGGCGCTGGAGGATATCCCGGTGGCGGGCGGCACCGCCGCGATCGAGCCGAGCCTGGATTACCTCGTGGCGAAGTTCCCGCGGTTCCCGTTCGACAAGTTCACCGGCGCGCCGAACGACCTCGGCACGCAGATGAAGGCGACTGGCGAGGTTATGGGGATAGGCTCCACGCTGGAGGAATGCTTCCTTAAATCGGTGCGCTCGCTGGAGACCGGCGCCGACAGCTTCCACCTTAAAAAGTTCGACAAAATGGAGACCGGCGCGATCAAGAAATACATAAAGACCTTCCGCGACGACGGAATTTTTGCAGTAGCGGAGCTTCTGCGCCGCGGCGTTACGACGGACGAACTGCACGAAACGACCATGATAACCGGGCTGTTCCTTGAATCGCTGAAGCGCATAATCGACGGGGAAAACGTGCTGAAAACGCACAAAAACGATTTGGAAGCGCTGAAGGCCGCGAAAATAATGGGATTTGCGGACAAGACCATAGCCGCCCTGTGGGGCGAAGACGAGCTTGCGGTGTGGAAAATGCGCCGCGAAAACGGCATAGCGCCGGTGTTCCGCATGGTGGACACCCTGCATACCGGCGAATACATTGCCTACCTGTATTCCTCCTATTCCGGAAAGAACGATTCCCGGCTTACCGGCAAAAAGAAGATAGTTGTGCTTGGCGCAGGCCCGATACGCATAGGGCAGGGCGTGGAGTTCGACTATTCCACCGTGCACGCGGTACAGACGATAAAGCGCAGCGGCTACGAGGCGATAATAATAAACAACAACCCCGAAACGGTTTCGACCGACTACACCACCGCCGACAAGCTTTATTTCGAACCGCTGACGCCGGAAGACGTGATGAACATTATAGATTTTGAAAAGCCGGAAGGCGTTATAGCTTCTTTGGGCGGACAGACGGCTATAAACCTTGCCGAACCGCTTATGCGCCGCGGCGTGAAGCTTATAGGCACCGACTGCGAAGCGATAGACCGCGCCGAGAACCGCGATCTGTTCGAGCATCTGCTTGAATCGCTGGAGATCCCACAGCCCGCCGGAAAAGCGGTAACCAACATCGAAGACGGCGTTAAAGCCGCCGCCGAGATCGGATATCCGGTGCTGGTCCGGCCGAGCTTTGTGCTGGGCGGCAGAGCGATGCAGATAGTCGGCAACGAAAGCCAGCTTAAACAATATCTTAAGACGGCGGTCGAAATAGACGAGGACAAGCCGGTGCTGGTGGACAAATACATCCAGGGCAAAGAGGTGGAGGTCGACGCGATCTGCGACGGCGTGGACGTTTTCGTGCCCGGGATAATGGAGCTTGTGGAGCGCACCGGCGTGCACTCCGGCGACTCGATAAGCGTTTATCCGACTTTCAGCATTTCCGACAGGGTCAAGGGCACGATCCTGTGCTATGCGAAGAAGCTGGGACTGGGCATAGGAATAAAAGGGCTTTACAACATCCAGTTCATAGTGGACGGCGACGAAAACGTTTATATTATAGAAGTCAACCCGCGCTCCTCGCGCACGGTGCCCTTCCTTTCGAAGTCGACCGGCTACAGCCTTGCCGACATCGCGACGGAGGTCATTCTGGGCAGGAGCCTTAAGGAGCAGGGCATTTTCGGGATATATCCCGACGAGAAGAAGCGCGTTTACGTTAAGGTCCCGGTGTTCTCGTTCAACAAGATACGCGGGCTGGACGCTTACCTTTCGCCGGAAATGAAATCCACCGGCGAGGCGATCGGATATGACGACAAGCTGAACCGCGCGCTTTACAAAGCGCTGCAGGCAAGCGGTATGCACCTGCAGAACTACGGCACGGTGTTCGCCACCATAGCGGATAAGGACAAGGACGAGGCGCTGCCGCTTATACGCCGCTTCTACAACCTCGGGTTCAACATCGAGGCGACCGAGGGCACGGCGAACTTCCTTAAAGCGAACGGCATTCGCACGCACATACTTAAAAAAATCGGCGAAGGCAGCGACGAGATACCCGAAGCGCTGCGTCAGGGACACATCGCCTACGTTATAAACACCCGCGATATAGGCGACGCCGATCAGGAAAGCGATGGCTACCGCATACGCCGCATCTCCACCGAAAACAACGTTACCATGTTCACCGCGCTCGACACCGTGCGGGTGCTGCTGGACGTTCTGGAGGAAACGACGCTTACCATTTCCACCATCGACGCTTAAAGGATACAAGATGAAACAGGCTTTGTTTGAAATAACCGAAAACAAAAAAATAGCCGATAACGTGTTTCTTATGCGGCTCGCGGGGGATACGGACGCGATCACACGACCGGGGCAGTTCGTGAACGTAAAGATCGGCGGGCTGTTCCTGCGCAGACCGATATCGGTTTGCGACAGCGAGCCGGGACTGCTTACCCTTATATACAAAACGGTGGGCGGCGGCACGAAAAGGCTTTCGGAAATGCAGCCCGGCGAAAAGGCGGATATTCTTACCGGGCTCGGCAACGGATACGACGTTTCGCTTTCCGGCGATACTCCCCTGCTCGTCGGCGGCGGAGTCGGAGTTCCTCCGCTTTACAAGCTTGCAAAAGTGCTTATATCGCAGGGTAAACACGTTAAAGTGATAACCGGCTTCAACACCGCCGCGGAGGCCTTTTTTACGAAGGAGTTCCGGGCGCTGGGCGCGGAGGTGTTCGTTGCCACCGCGGACGGAAGCGAAGGCATAAAGGGGTTTGTGACCGACGCGCTGAGCGCGGCGGGCGAATACGGTTACTTTTACGCATGCGGGCCGGAACCGATGCTGAAAGCGCTTTACCGTGCGACGAAAACGAGCGGGCAGTTCAGCTTTGAGGAACGCATGGGCTGCGGATTCGGCGCCTGCATGGGCTGTTCCTGCCGCACGGTCACCGGATACAAGCGCATCTGCCGCGAAGGGCCGGTGCTCTGCAAGGAGGAGATATTATGGCGGTAAAATCCACTTCGGTGAATCTTTGCGGTACGGAGCTCGCCAACCCGGTCATCCCCGCGAGCGGCACCTTCGGCTACGGCTATGAGTTCGCGGAGTTCTACGATATAAATGTGCTGGGGACTTTTTCGTTCAAGGGCACTACCAGAGAGCCGCGGTTCGGCAACGAAACGCCCCGGATAGCGGAAACGCCCGCCGGGATGCTGAACGCGGTAGGCTTGCAGAATCCGGGCGTGGACAAGGTGATTTCCGAGGAGCTTCCGCGGCTTGCAAAGTGCTTTGAAAAAAAGGTGATGGCGAACGTGAGCGGATTCTGCAGGGAGGATTACGTTTATACCTGCAAAAAGCTTGCGGAATGCGAACAGGTGGGCTGGCTTGAAGTGAATATAAGCTGCCCGAACGTGCACGGCGGCGGGATGAGCTTCGGCACGAGCGCCGCGTCGGCGTACGAAATAACCCGTGCGGTGAAAGACGCCGTTTCCAAGCCGGTTATAATAAAGCTTTCGCCCAACGTAACCGATATCAGCGAGATAGCGCACGCCTGTGAAGCGGGCGGCGCGGACGGGATAAGCCTTATAAACACCCTGCTGGGCATGCGCATAGACCTGCGCCGCCGCAGACCGCTGCTTGCGAACGGGACCGGCGGACTTTCCGGTCCGGCGGTGTTCCCCGTGGCTTTGCGCATGGTGTGGCAGGCGGCGAAAGCGGTGAAGATCCCTGTGGTGGGGATGGGCGGCGTGAGCAGCGCCGCGGACGTTCTGGAAATGATGTGCGCCGGAGCGACGGCGGTCGAAGTCGGCGCGGCGAACCTTGTGGATCCTTACGCCTGCCGGGATATAATAAACGGATTGCCCGACGAAATGGAAAAATACGGCGTAAACGATATAAAAGAGATAATAGGAGCGGCACTGTAATGGGAAAAGACGTTATAATCGCGCTGGACTTCCCCGCGAAGGACAAGGCGCTGGAGTTTTTGGGCAGGTTCGGCGAAAAGCGCCCGTTCGTAAAGATCGGCATGGAGCTGTTCTACGCCGAGGGGCCGCAGCTTGTGCGCGAGCTTAAGGAGCGCGGACACAGGATATTCCTTGACCTTAAGCTGCACGACATCCCTAACACGGTAAAAAGCGCCATGGCGGTGCTTTCGCGCCTGAACGCGGATATCTGCAACCTGCACGCGGGCGGCACCGTGAATATGATGAAGGCGGCGCTGGAGGGGCTTACCCGCCCGGACGGAACGCGTCCGCTGCTTATAGCGGTAACCCAGCTCACCTCCACCGATCAGGAAAGCATGGAACGCGATCTGCTTATAAAAGAGCCCATAGACAAAGTCGTTATGCACTACGCGCTGTGCGCAAAGGAAGCCGGACTGGACGGCGTGGTATGCTCGCCGCTGGAAGCCGGGAAGGTGCACGAGGTGTGCGGCAGCGGGTTTTTGACGGTAACGCCCGGGGTTCGGTTCGCCGAAAGCGACACCGGCGACCAGAAGCGCGTTATGACTCCGGCGGCGGCAAAGGAGGCGGGCGCGGACTACATCGTGGTGGGCAGACCGATCACCCGCGCGGAGGATCCGCTTGCGGCGTACGAAAGATGCTTAAAGGAATTCGTTGGATAAAAGGAGTTTGAAAATGGATAAAACAGCTACCGCGAAAGATCTTCTGGCGATAAAGGCGGTGTTCTTCCGCCCGGAGGAGCCCTTTATCTGGGCAAGCGGAATAAAAAGCCCGGTCTATTGCGACAACCGGCTTATTCTTACCGCGCCGGAAGTGCGCGAACGGGTCGAAAACCGCATCGCGCAGGTGATAAAAGAGAATTACCCGGAAGCGGAGGTGCTTATGGGCACCTCGACGGCGGGGATAGCCCACGCGGCTATAGCAGGGCATATTCTGGGACTGCCGATGGGCTACGTACGTTCCGGCGCCAAGGACCACGGCCGGCAGAACCGCATAGAAGGCCGGCTGGAAAAAGGGCAGAAGACCGTGGTGGTTGAAGACCTTATCTCCACCGGCGGCAGCGTGCTGGAGGTGGTGGACGCCCTGCGCGAGGCGGGCGCCGAGGTGCTTGGTATAGTAAGCATTTTCACCTACGGGATGAAGCGCGGCGAAGAAAGACTTGCCGCGGCGGGCGTTAAGAACGTTTCGCTTACGGATTTCGACACGATAGCGCAGGCGGCGGCGGACGAAGGATACATCGCGCCGGGCGACGTGAAGCGGCTGATCGCATTCCGGAACGATCCCTCGGACGAAAGCTGGATAGGAGCGAAATGATGAAAAGCCTTATAGATATCACCGATCTGAGCGAAGCGGAGCTGCGCGGGCTGATGGACACCGCCTGCGATATAATAGCGTACCCGGGCGAATATTGCGAAAAATGCCGCGGACGCAAGCTTGCCACGCTGTTTTTCGAGCCCTCGACGCGCACCCGTCTCAGCTTCGAGGCGGCGATGCTGGAGCTGGGCGGCGGCGTTATAGGGTTTTCGGACGCCGACTGCTCATCGGTCTCCAAGGGCGAAAGCCTTGCCGACACCGCGCGCGTGATCGGCTGTTATGCGGACATCATAGCCATGCGCCACCCGAAAGACGGCGCGGCGCTGCTTGCTTCGATGAACGCCGGAGTGCCGCTGATAAACGCCGGCGACGGCGGACACTGCCACCCCACTCAGACGCTTGCCGACCTTTTGACGGTCTACCGCGCGAAAGGCGGATTCGACGGGCTTACGGTGGGATTCTGCGGCGACCTTAAGTACGGGCGCACGGTGCATTCGTTCATTAACGCGCTGGCGCGTTACAAGGATATAAAGACAGTGCTGATTTCACCGCCGGAGCTTTGCCTGCCGGAATACATAAAGACCGGCGTGATGGCGCGCGCAGGGATGGTATGGCGCGAAGCCGGATCGATAGAAGAGGCGATACCGGAACTGGACGTGCTGTATATGACGCGCATCCAGCGCGAACGGTTCGGCAATTCGGACGGGTATTCCGAACTTGAAGACGCTTTTGTGCTTGACGCGGAAAAGATGAAGGGCGCGAAGCCGGATATGTGCGTGCTGCATCCCCTGCCCCGCGTGGACGAGATAAGCACCGACGTCGACCCGGATCCGCGCGCAAAATACTTCGAACAGGTGAAGAACGGAAAATATATGCGTATGGCGCTTATACTGCACCTGCTGGCGCACGCGGGCGAGCAGGGCGGGCGGCCCGCAAACGCGCCCGAAGCGCACGGGCTGGTATGTGCGAACGAGCGCTGCGTTACTCACGGCGAGCGCGGCGCGGAGCAGCTTTTCCGCAGGAACGCGGACGGCAGCTTTACCTGCTTATACTGCGAATCGGAACTGCGTACAAGCGCAGGTTTACATAACGACTGAATTTCGTCATTTTTATGCTGACATCCGCCTTGACACGGCGCGGTGCGGTATGATATAATTGATTATGCAGGAAATTCACGTAAAAGTTCCTGTATCCTCTCCCCGCAACTGACGGTTTTTAAGTGGAGCACCACGCGGAACGGGGGATGTATAAGCCGACCGTCTGGGCACATTTACATAGCTTTGTAAGTGCGCCCTTTTACATTTTTCAAAGGAGTATCGTTTATGAAAAAAGTCGGTATAGTTATCGGCAGCGACAGCGACCTTCCGGTGGTGAAAAAAGCCGCCGACACGCTTGAATCGCTTGGGATACCTTACGAACTGCACATCTACTCCGCGCACAGGACGCCCGACGAGGCGCGCGGTTTTGCGTGCTCGGCGCGCGCAAACGGGTTCGGAGTATTGATCGCCGCGGCGGGAATGGCGGCGCATCTGGCGGGCGCCCTTGCGGCGAACACCACGCTCCCCGTGATAGGGATACCCTGCAAATCGAAGAATCTTGACGGCATTGACGCGCTCCTTTCCACCGTTCAGATGCCCTCCGGGATACCGGTGGCGACGGTGGCTATAGACGGAGCTGCCAATGCCGCTTTGCTTTCCGCGCAGATACTTGCGGTGGAAGACGGAGAGCTTGCCGCGAAGCTGGAAGCAAAACGCGCGGGCGACAAAGCCGCCGTTTTGAAAAAGGACGCGGAAGCGATGAAAAAGCTGAAAGAAATATAAATATAAAAGAATAAAAGGAGCAAACCGAAATGGAAAAGAAACTTGTTTACACCGGAAAGACCAAAAACGTTTACGCGCTGGAAAACGGCAATTACCTGCTTAAATTCAAGGACGACTGCACCGGCAAGGACGGCGTGTTCGATCCGGGTGAAAACTCGATAGGACTTACAATAGAAGGCGTCGGCGACGTAAACCTGCGCATGTCGGTCTATTATTTCGAAAAGCTCAACGCGCTCGGCATCCGTACCCATTTCGTAAGCGCCGATCTTAAGGATACGACAATGGAAGTGCTCCCCGCGAAGGTTTTCGGCAAAGGGCTGGAAGTTATCTGCCGCCGCAAGGCCGTAGGCAGCTTTTACCGCCGCTATTCCGATTACGTGCAGGAGGGCGCGGATCTGGATTACTACGTTGAAATGACGTTCAAGAACGACGCGAAAGGCGATCCGCTCGTTATAAAAGACGGTCTTATAGCTCTCGGCGTTATGACCGGCGCGCAGTACGACGCCATCAAGGAAATGACGAAGCGCATAACCAAAGCGGTGGCGGACGATATGGCGGCGAAGGGACTTGATCTGTACGACATCAAGTTCGAATTCGGCTACGACGCGAACGGCGAAGTCATGCTGATAGACGAGATCGCATCCGGCAACATGCGCGTTTACAAAAACGGCGAATACATCGACCCGATGACGCTTTCCGCGCTCTTCTTTGCCGCAGAATAATGGGCGGATTTTTCGGGGCGGTAAGCCGCCGCGACTGCATGGCGGACGTTTTCTTCGGCACCGACTACCATTCCCACCTCGGCACGAGCCGCGGCGGTATGGCGGCGTTCGATAAGAAGATCGGTCTGCAGCGCGTTATACACAACATAGAAAATTCTCCGTTCCGCACCAAGTTCGAACGGATTTTCGACGAAATGAAGGGCACTTCCGCCATCGGCTGCATAAGCGACGGCGATCCGCAGCCGATGCTTATGCGTTCGCATCTGGGCACCTACGCGATCTGCACTGTCGGCGTTATAAACAACGTGGAAGAGCTGCTGGAGCGTTGTTTTACCCGCACCGCGGTCCACTTCGACGCGATGACCGGCGGTCAGATAAACCAGGTGGAGCTGACCGCGGCGCTGATCGACCAGAAAGAAAGCTTTGCGGAAGGGATAAAGTTTGCCCGCGAAATGATAAAAGGCACCGCGAACATTATTATCCTGCGCGACAACGGAAGCATTATCGCCGCGCGTGATAAAGTGGGGCGGCTGCCGGTGCTTATAGGAAAAAACGAGGACGGCTGCTGCGTTTCGTTCGAATCGTTCGCGATAACAAAGCTCGGCTACGAACGCATTCACGAGCTCGGCCCCGGCGAAATCGCGGAGATCACCGCGGACGGCTGCAAAACGCTGGTCGAACCCGGAAAAGAAATGCGCATCTGCGCGTTCCTGTGGTCGTATTACGGCTATCCCACCTCCGATTACGAGGGGATAAACGTGGAAACAATGCGTTACCGCAACGGCCGGATAATGGCCAACAGCGACAGAGTCGCCGGTAATGCCGACGGTATAGACTACGTGAGCGGTGTGCCGGATTCCGGCACTCCCCACGCGATAGGATACGCCAACGCGAGCGGATTGCCTTTTTCCCGTCCGTTCATAAAATACACTCCCACCTGGCCGCGCAGCTTTATGCCGACGAGCCAGCAGGAGCGCGACAGGATCGCCAAAATGAAGCAGATCCCGGTGCACGATCTTATTCAGGACAAAAGGCTGCTGTTCGTGGACGATTCGATCGTGAGGGGAACGCAGCTGAAGGAAACGGTGGAGTTCCTTTATGAAAACGGCGCGAAGGAAGTGCACATGCGTTCCGCCTGCCCGCCCATAATGTACGGCTGCAAGTTCCTTAACTTCACCCGTGCAACGGGCGATATGGAACTTTTGGCACGGCGCGTTATAATGGAAGCCGAAGGCGAGGAAGGGTTCCGGCACATAGACGAATACAGCGATCCGAACACCGAGCGCGGAAAGAAGCTGCGCAGCGCGATATGCGAAAAGTTCCATTTCGCCTCGCTGGAGTTCCAGTCGTTAAAAGGCATTGTCGAAGCGATAGGGCTTGACGAAAGCAAGCTCTGCACCTATTGCTGGAACGGCAAAGAATAAAAACACAAAAGGATTATTAACATGAGCAACGAGTCGAGGTCTGAAAGCTACGCGAAGGCGGGAGTGGACATCACAGCCGGCTACCGTTCCGTGGAGCTTATAAAACAGCATACCAAAAAAACTTTCACTCCGGGGGTGTGCTCCGATCTGGGCGGGTTCGGCGGTCTTTTCGAGCCGGACCTCAGCGGAATGAAGCATCCCGTGCTGGTGAGCGGCACCGACGGCGTGGGGACGAAGCTAAAGCTTGCCTTTATCGCCGACAGGCACGACACCGTGGGGATCGACTGCGTGGCGATGTGCGTGAACGACGTCATATGCTGCGGGGCGAAGCCGCTGTTCTTCCTTGATTACATCGCCTGCGGCAAAAACGTTCCGGAACGCATAGCGGACATAGTAAAAGGCGTATGCGAGGGCTGTCTGCAGTCCGGAGCGGCGCTTATCGGCGGCGAAACGGCGGAGATGCCGGGCTTTTATCCGGAAAACGAATACGACCTCGCCGGGTACTGCACCGGGATAGTGGACCGTGAAAAGGTGCTGGACAACACCCGCACCGAACCGGGCGACGTTATAATAGCGCTCCCCTCCTCCGGCGTGCATTCAAACGGGTTTTCGCTGGTACGCAAGGTCTTCGACGTCGAAAACGCGGACATTCAGTCGCCGGTCGCCGAACTCGGCGGCAAAAGCGTGCTCGAAACGCTGCTTACGCCCACGAAGATATACGTCCGTCCCGTGCTGGCGCTTGTGGAAGAATGCGACGTAAAAGGGATCTCCCACATCACCGGCGGCGGCTTTTACGAAAACATACCGCGTTCGGTCCCGCAGGGGATGTGCGCGGTGATCGAAAAACGCGCCGTGAACGTACTGCCGGTATTCGGTCTGATCGCGAAAGCCGGGAACATCCCCGAACGCGATATGTTCAACACCTTCAACATGGGCGTGGGCATGAGCGTTACCGTTAAAAAAGAAGAGGCGGACAAAGCGCTTCGCGTCCTGCGCGAGCACGGCGAAGACGCTTACATAATAGGCCGCATAGAAAAAGGTGAAGAGAGGATTAAGATATGCTGATACTGAAACGTGTTTTCAGCGGAGTCGCCTCCGGCGTGCTTATAGGCATAGGCGGCACCGTGTACCTGCTTTGCGAAAACAAATTCGTCGGCGCGGTCATGTTCAGCGTGGCGCTGCTCTGCATCTGCTACAAGGGTTTTTCGCTGTTCACCGGAAAAGTCGGATATCTTGCGCTCTCCCGCACGAAAAAAGAACTTTCGGTGCTGTTCTGCGGGCTTCTCGGCAACTTTATCGGCGCGGTCTGCACCGGGTTCGCCGTTATGCTTTCCTTCGGAGCTCAAATCACCGCGGCGGTGTGGTCGGCGGCGGCAAAGCTGGCGCAGGCGCCTTACGAGACGTTCTTGCGCGCCTTTATGTGCGGGATACTGATGTATATGGCGGTAAGCATTTTCAAAAACAAAAAATCGCCGCTCGGGATAATATTCTGCATACCCACTTTTATACTTTGCGGATTTGAACACAGCATAGCGGATATGTATTACCTCACGGCGGGGCTTGCGTGGACCGGAGAATACATCGGCAAGGCGCTGCTGTTCTGCCTTCTGGCTGTCGCCGGGAACGCGGCGGGCGCGGTATTTATCGCGCTGTTCGACAAGACCGGGGAGCAAAGCGATGAAAAGAAATAAGATAGGCGCGGCTGTGCTGGTGAGCGGCGGCGGCACTAACCTGCAGGCGATAATAGACGCCGCGAACGCCGGAAAACTGCCGAGCTGCGAGATAAAATGCGTTATTTCAAGCAAAAAAGACGCCTATGCGCTTACCCGCGCGGAAAACGCCGGGATCCCCGGCTATTACGTCAGCCGGAAAGAGGCGGGCGCGGACGGATTTGAAAACCGCATAAAAGAAATAATCAAAAAGCACGGCGCGGAAGTGATCGTGCTGGCTGGGTTCCTTTCGATCCTTTCAGCGGACTTCACGCGCGAATATCCCGACCGGATAATCAACGTCCACCCGGCGCTTATACCTTCGTTCTGCGGCAAGGGGATGTACGGGCTGAAGGTGCACGAAAGCGCGCTTGAATACGGCGTTAAGGTTACCGGCGCGACGGTGCATTTTGTGAACGAGATACCCGACGGCGGAAGGATAATAATGCAGAAGGCCGTTGCGGTGCACGAAGGCGACACGCCCGAAAAACTGCAGAAACGCGTTATGCGGCAGGCGGAATGGAAAATACTCCCCGCCGCGCTTGAAAAAGTGTGCGGCGATATATTAAAAGAAAGAGGTTGAAACCAATGGCGAAATACGATCTTAAAAAGCTGCTTTCCGAAAACACTTATCCCGGGCGCGGGATAATCATCGGCGCTTCCGCAAGCGGAAAAAGCGCGCTTATAGCTTACTTTATAATGGGACGCAGCGCAAACAGCCGGAACCGCGTGTTCGAAGCGTTTGAAGGCGGTATGCGCACAAAGGCGTTCGACGAATCCAAAGTCGTCGATCCCTCGCTTATCATTTACAACCCTTATCTTTCGCTGCCCGGGACAGATATAATCACGAACGGCGACCAGACAAATACGATATACGACAGGATAAAAGCCTATCCGGGCGCGAAGAGCGCGTTTTCGGAAGCGCTTGCCACCCGCGAGTTCGAACCGGACGCGCCGAACTTCACCCCGCGCATTTCCGGCATAGCAAGATACGACTTCGCTGACAAATCGTTTGATTATTCGCTTTCCGTTCTTAAAAGCAACGGCACGCCCGACGTTTGCAACCGCTTCACCTTCGATTACGCCCCGGCTGCCGGGACCGGTCATTTTATTCACACCTACAAGTGTGACGGGAATCCCATCCCCTCTTTCGAGGGAGAGCCGGAGGAAGTTGGACTTCCCGATACCGCGGAAGAGCTTGCAAAGCTCGTCTGGGAAAACCTGAACGAAGACAACAAGGTTTCGCTTTACGTGCGCGAGGTCCCGCTTTGCGGCTGTGAACCGACCGCTCTCATCATAAACAAAAACGTATAAGGAGCGCTTGAAAAATGAAAGAATTCGAACTCAAGTACGGCTGCAACCCCAATCAGAAGCCCGCTAAAATATTCATGCACGACGGCAGCGACCTGCCGATAGAGATACTCTGCGGACGTCCCGGATATATAAACTTTCTGGACGCTTTCAATTCCTGGCAGCTTGTGAAAGAGCTTAAAGCGGCGCTCGGGCTCCCCGCCGCGACCTCGTTCAAGCACGTATCTCCCACCTCCGCCGCGGTCGGCATACCGCTTTCCGATACGCTTAAAAAGGCGGTGTTCGAGGACGACATAGAAGGGCTTGACGACTCCCCTCTCGCCTGCGCCTACGCAAGGGCGCGCGGGACCGACAGAATGTGCTCGTTCGGCGACTGGGTGGCGCTTTCGGAAGTCTGCGACGTTACCACCGCTAAGATGATAAAGCGCGAAGTGTCAGACGGCGTTATCGCCCCCGGGTACGAACCGGAAGCGCTGGAGATACTTAAATCCAAACGCGGCGGCAAATACAACATAGTTAAGATCGATCCGGATTACGTCCCCGCGGAGACAGAGCACAAGCAGGTGTTCGGCATCACCTTCGAACAGGGCAGAAACAATTTCAAAATCGACCGCGAGCTTCTGGCGAACGTAGTTACAAAGAACAAAAACCTTCCCGAAAGCGCGGTGCGCGATCTTATAGTTTCGCTCATCACCCTTAAATACACCCAGTCCAATTCGGTATGCTACGCCGTGGACGGGCAGGCGATCGGCGTCGGCGCCGGGCAGCAGTCGCGCATACACTGCACCCGTCTTGCCGGTACTAAGGCGGACACGTGGTTCCTGCGGCAGCACGAAAAGGTGCTTGCGCTCCCCTTCCGCGAGGATATAGGCAGGCCCGACCGCGACAACGTGATAGACGGTTATATTAACAAGAACGAAGAGGACGTCTGCGCAGACGGCGTATGGCAGCGCTGGTTCACCAGGCGCCCCGAGCCCTTCACACCGGAGGAGATGCGCGCTTACCTCGATACGTTAGACGGCGTTTCGCTCGGCTCCGACGCGTTCTTCCCGTTCTTCGACAACATCGAGCGCGCGCATAAAAGCGGCGTGAAATACGTCGCAGAGCCGGGCGGATCGATACGCGACGACCTTGTTATAGAGTGCTGCGACAAATACGGCATGGCGATGGCGTTCACCGGGATGAGGCTTTTCCACCATTGATCGCGCTTTGATCCCGCATGGTATTCAGCGTTTTCAACGAAAACATTCATTTTATATTTCATATATTCCTGGAGTTTTATTGTGAACATACTTGTTGTCGGCGGCGGCGGAAGAGAACACGCCATTATCAAAAAACTTAAAGAAAGCCCGAAGGTGCAAAAGATATACGCCCTGCCCGGCAACGGCGGGATAGCCGCGGACGCGGAATGCGTGGATATCGGCGCTAAGGATATTGCCGGGATAGTGGATTTTGCGGTGAACAACGCGGTCGACTACGCCGTGGTGGCGCCGGACGATCCGCTCGTTATGGGCTGCGTCGACGCGCTGGAAGCAAAGGGCGTCCCCTGCTTCGGCCCGCGCGCGAACGCCGCGATAATCGAGGGCAGCAAGGTCTTCGCAAAGCGGCTTATGAAAAAATACGGCATCCCCACCGCGGAATACGAGGTGTTCGACGACAAGGCGAAGGCACTGGAATACCTCGATACCGCTCCCCTGCCCGCCGTTATAAAGGCGGACGGGCTGGCTTTGGGCAAGGGTGTCATTATAGCTCCCACGCGTGAGGAAGCAAAAAAAGCCGTGGAGGATATGATGGGCGCGCACAGGTTCGGCGCCAGCGGCGACAGGATAGTTATAGAGGAGTTTCTGGAAGGGCCGGAGGTATCGGTACTTGCGTTCACCGACGGAAAAACGGTGAAGCCGATGGTTTCTTCGATGGACCACAAGCGCGCGCTTGACGGCGACAAGGGCCCGAACACCGGCGGAATGGGCACGGTCGCGCCGAATCCGTATTACACCGCGGAGATCGCCGACGAATGTACGGAAAAGATATTCCTGCCCACGATAGCCGCGATGAACGCCGAGGGGCGCCCCTTCAAGGGCTGCCTTTACTTCGGGCTGATGATAACGAAGGACGGCCCGAAGGTGATAGAATACAACTGCCGGTTCGGCGACCCGGAAACGCAGGTGGTGCTGCCGCTGCTGGAAAGCGACCTGCTTGAAATAATGCTTGCAGTTACGGAAGAACGGCTTGCCGGGACGGAAGTGAGGTTCGGCAAAAAGCACGCCGCCTGCGTGATAATGGCTTCGAAGGGCTACCCCGGGAGCTACGAAAAAGGGTTTGAAATAACCGTTCCGGACGAACTGCGCGGTGGCGTTTATTTCGCCGGGGCGGCGATAAAGGACGGAAAAACGGTAACCGCGGGCGGGCGCGTGCTGGGAGTGACCGAAACGGCGGATTCTTTGGAAGAAGCGCTGAGGCGCGCGTATGCCGACGTGGAAAGGATACGCTTTGAAAACGCGTTTTACCGCAAAGACATAGGACAAAGGGCGCTGAAAGCGGGTAAATAAGGGCTATGGTCTACAGAGTATTTGTTGAAAAGAAAAAAGAACTGGCGAACGAGGCGAAGGCGCTTTGCGCCGACGCGCGCGCTTTTTTGGGGATAAAGTCGCTTTCCGGCGTGCGGATATTCAACCGCTACGACGCCGAAAACATCTCGAAAAAGCTGTTCGACTACGCCGTGAAGACGGTGTTTTCGGAGCCGGTGCCGGATATCACCTGCGAGGAACCCGATTACGGCGACGCGCGTGTTTTCGCGGTGGAGTATCTGCCCGGCCAGTTCGACCAGCGGGCGGATTCCGCGGCGCAGTGCATTCAGATAATCTCGCAGGGGGAACGCCCGACCGTGCGCTCCGCGAAGGTCTACGCGCTCTACGGCGACCTGAGCGAAGCCGAGATAAACGAGATAAAGAAATACGTTATAAACCCCGTCGAATCGCGCGAGGCGGCTTTGGAAAAGCCGAAAACGCTTGCCGTAAAATACGATATCCCCAAGCGTGTGGAAACGGTAAAAGGGTTTACCCGCCTTGGCAAAAACGGGCTCGCCGCCTTTATAAAGGACCGCGGGCTGGCGATGGACGAAGGGGATATAGCGTTCTGCCAGAGCTATTTCCGCAAGGAAGGGCGCGACCCGACCATTACCGAAATAAAGCTTATAGATACATATTGGTCCGACCACTGCCGCCACACCACCTTCGGCACGATGATCGACAAGGCGGAGTTCGCCGACGCGGAGGTGGAAAAGGCGTTCCGGCACTATCTTGAAGTACGGAAAGAGTTAGGGCGGGAAAACAAGCCGGTGTGCCTTATGGATATCGCCACCATCGCGGCGAAGGAGCTTAAAAGCAAAGGTCTGCTGAACAAGCTCGACGAATCGGAAGAGATAAACGCCTGCACGGTGAAGACCGAGATAGAAGCCGACGGCGAAAAGGAACCCTGGCTGCTGCTGTTCAAGAACGAAACGCACAACCACCCCACCGAAATAGAGCCGTTCGGCGGCGCGGCGACCTGCATAGGCGGCGCGATACGCGACCCGCTTTCCGGCAGGGCGTACGTCTACGGCGCGATGCGCGTCACCGGCGCGGCGGACCCGCTTAAACCCGTGGACGAGACCATTAAAGGCAAGCTGCCGCAGCGCAAGATAGTTACCACCGCGGCGGCGGGATATTCTTCATACGGCAACCAGATAGGGCTCGCCACCGGGATAGTGGACGAGCTTTACCACGAGGGCTACGCCGCCAAGAGAATGGAGATAGGCGCGGTCATAGGCGCGGTCCCGGCGGCGAACGTCCGCCGCGAAAAGCCGGCGCCGGGAGATATCGTCATTCTGCTCGGCGGCGCCACCGGGCGCGACGGCTGCGGCGGCGCGACCGGATCTTCCAAATCGCACACGGTGGAATCGCTTTCCGCCTGCGGCGCGGAGGTGCAGAAGGGCAACGCGCCGGAGGAGCGCAAGCTGCAGCGGCTGTTCCGCAACCCCAAAGCTTCGCTTATGATAAAGCGCTGCAACGATTTCGGCGCGGGCGGAGTTTCCGTCGCGGTGGGCGAGCTTGCCGAAGGGCTGGAGATAGATCTGGACGCGGTCCCGAAGAAATACGAGGGGCTTGACGGCACCGAGCTTGCGATAAGCGAATCGCAGGAGCGTATGGCGGTGGTGGTTTCGGAACGCGACAAAGCGGCGTTTCTGGAGCTTGCCGCGGAAGAAAACCTGCAGGCGACGCCGATCGCGACCGTTACCGCGGACGCCCGCATGGTGATGCGCTGGAACGGAAACGTGATAGCCGACATAAGCCGCGGATTCCTCGATTCCAACGGCGCGGAAAAGCACACGAAAGCGTTTGTGGCCGCGCCGGAGAGTTACCGCAAGCATATTGACGGCGGGTTCGCCGAAAACCTTATAAAGACCGCTTCGGACCTTAACGTCTGCTCCAAACGCGGGCTTGCGGAAAGGTTTGATTCCACCATCGGCGCGGGAACGGTGCTTATGCCGTTCGGCGGCGCGAGACAGCGCACCCCGGCGCAGGCGATGGTGCAGAAGATATCCGTGGAGAAGAAGCACACCGACGACTGCTCGTTCATGGCGTGGGGCTTCAACCCCTATATAACCGAAAAGAGCCCCTACCGCGGCGCCTACCTCGCCGTGGTCGAATCGGTGTGCAAACTGGTCGCATCAGGCGCGGAGTTCGGGGACGTGTATCTTTCGTTCCAGGAATATTTCGAAAAAATGACGGACGAAGCGAGCTGGGGCAAGCCGCTTGCCGCTCTGCTCGGCGCGTTCGAAGCGCAGATGCGGCTGGGGATCGGCGCGATAGGCGGCAAGGACTCCATGAGCGGCTCTTTTGAAAACATCCACGTCCCGCCGACGCTGGTTTCCTTCGCGGTGACGACGGGAAAAGCGGGCGACGCGGTCTCGCCGGAATTCAAGCGCGCGGGCGGCGAAGTTTATATGCTGCGCGCGAAGACCGGGGCGGACGGGCTGCCGGACGCGGAATCGCTTAAAGAGACGTTCGCGCGGGTGACGAAGCTCCTGCGCGGCGGCGAAGCCGTTTCCTGCCATACCCCGGGGTATGGCGGGATAGCCGAATCGGTGCTGAAATGCGCTTTCGGCAACGGATTCGGGTTTGAATTCGACGAAGGTATTGAATTTTCGCAAATCTTCGATTATAATTACGGTGTGTTCCTTCTGGAGACCGCGCCGGGAACGCGCATAGAGGGCGCTTCCAGAGTCGGCACGGTCACCGCGAAGCGCGAATTTGTTTACCGGAACGAAAGGGTTCCGTTTGAAAAAGCGGAAAGCGCGTATGAAGACAAGCTGGAACCGGTGTTTGCCTGCAACGTCAAGCCCGCCGGCTCGAAGGTTTACAACATAAATTACCGTGCGGAGAGCTTCCCGGCTCCTTTGGTGAAAAACGCGCGTCCGAAGGTGCTTATCCCCGCCTTCCCCGGCACGAACTGCGAATACGATTCCGCGAAAGCGATGCGCGACGCGGGCGCCGAGCCGGAAATAATAGTTATCCGCAACCTCGACGCGGCGGCGATAAAGCACAGCGCGGAGCTGTTCGCTTCCGAGCTTAAAACGGCGCAGATGGTGTTTATACCCGGCGGGTTCTCCGGCGGCGACGAGCCGGACGGAAGCGGCAAGTTCATAACGGCGTTCTTCCGCAGCGCCGCCGTAAAGGAGGGCGTGACGGAGCTGCTCGACGCCCGTGGCGGGCTTATGTGCGGCATCTGCAACGGCTTCCAGGCGCTTATAAAGCTGGGGCTCGTGCCTTACGGCAGGATAATCGATACCGACGCGGAATGCCCCACCCTTACCTTCAACACGATAGCGCGGCACCAGTCCAAGATAGTGCGTACCCGCGTTGCGAGCAATAAATCGCCGTGGCTGGCGCTTACCGAGCCGGGCGAGATTTACAGCGTGCCGATATCCCACGGCGAAGGGCGCTTCCTCGCGAGCGACGGGCTTATTGAAAAGCTCGCCGCCAACGGTCAGATCGCCACGCAGTACTGCGACGAACGCGGCGACGCGACGAACGACGTGCAGTACAACCCGAACGGCTCCTGCTGCGCGGTGGAGGGGATAACCTCCCCGGACGGGCGCGTGTTCGGCAAAATGGGACACAGCGAAAGATACGCGCCGGGGCTTTACAAAAACGTTCCCGGCAATTACGAAATAAAAATGTTCGCCTCCGCGGTGAGATATTTCCGCTGAAAGGAGAATCAAGATGAACTTTTTCGAAGAACTCGCAGATTACGACAAAGAGGTCGCGCAGGCGTGCCGGCTGGAGCTTGAACGCCAGCAGCACAACGTGGAGCTGATCGCTTCAGAAAACATCGTTTCGAAAGCGGTGCTTCTGGCGGCGGGCGGCGTGCTTACCAACAAATACGCCGAGGGATATCCCGACAAACGCTATTACGGCGGCTGTCAGTGCGTCGATATTGTCGAAAACATAGCGCGGGAACGCGCAAAGAAGCTTTACGGAGCCGACCACGCGAACGTTCAGCCGCACAGCGGCGCCAACGCGAACCTCGCGGCTTTCTTCGCCTTTTTGAAGCCGGGCGACACCGTTATGGGAATGGCGCTTTCGCAAGGCGGGCATCTTTCGCACGGGTCGCCGGTGAACATCTCCGGGATGTACTTCAACGTGGTGCCCTACGGCGTGAACGACGAAGGGTTCCTTGATTACGGGGAAATTCGCCGCATCGCGCTCGAATGCAGACCCAAGCTTCTGGTCGTGGGCGCGAGCGCGTATTCCCGCACGATAGATTTTGCCGAATGCCGCAGGATCGCGGACGAGGTCGGCGCTTACCTTATGGTAGATATGGCGCATATCGCGGGGCTGGTCGCCGCAGGGCTGCACCCCTCCCCCGTCCCCTACGCCGACGTCGTGACGACGACCACGCACAAAACGCTGCGCGGGCCGCGCGGCGGTATGATACTTTGCAAAGAGCAATACGCAAAGCAGATAGACAAGGCGATATTCCCCGGCACGCAGGGCGGTCCGCTTATGCACGTGATAGCGGCGAAGGCGGTCGCATTTGGCGAGGCGTTAACGCCGGAGTTCCGCGAATATCAGAAGCACATAGTGGAAAACGCGGCGCATCTGTGCGAAGAGCTTATAAAGCGCGGCTTGAAGATAGTTTCCGGCGGCACGGACAACCATCTTATGACTGTAGACCTGCGCGGCACCGGAGTTTCCGGCAAAGAGCTGGAGCACCGGCTGGACGAAGTGAACATCACCGCCAACAAAAACACCGTCCCGAACGATCCGCAGAGCCCGTTCATAACAAGCGGTCTGCGCATCGGCACCCCCGCCGTTACCACGCGCGGGTTCCGCAAGCCGGAAATGGAGCTTATCGCCGGCTGGATAGCCGATTCGATCAACGGTTTCGAAGCGAACAAGGCGCGCATAAAAGCCGAAGTGAGCGAGCTGTGCGCGAAATACCCGATATATTCCGAATAAAACTTTTTTGGGAGGAAACGAAATGGCATACCTTACCGACATCGAGATAGCGCAGAAATGTGAAATGAAGCCGATCTCTGAAATAGCGAAAACCGCGCACGTCGACGAAAAGTACATCGAGCATTACGGCAGATACAAGGCGAAAGTAGACCTTTCGCTGCTTAAAGAAACCGATAAAAAGGACGGCAAGCTGATCCTCGTTACCGCCATTACCCCCACCCCTGCGGGCGAAGGAAAGACCACCACGACGATAGGTCTTGCCGACGGTCTTAAACGCATAGGGAAGAACGTTACAGTCGCTCTGCGCGAACCGTCGCTCGGCCCGGTGTTCGGCATAAAAGGCGGCGCGGCGGGCGGCGGATACGCGCAGGTGGTGCCGATGGAGGATATAAACCTGCACTTCACCGGGGATTTCCACGCGATAGGCGCGGCGAACAACCTGCTTGCCGCGATGCTGGACAACCACATCCAGCAAGGCAACGCGCTTAACATAGACGTGCGGAAGATAACCTGGAAGCGCTGCGTTGATATGAACGACAGGCAGCTTCGCTTTATCGTGGACGGTTTGGGCGGCAAGGCGAACGGAGTCCCGCGCGAAGACGGGTTCGATATAACCGTCGCCTCCGAGATAATGGCGGTGCTTTGCCTTTCGGATTCGATAACCGACCTTAAAAACCGGCTCGCGCGGATAATTGTCGGCTACGATAAGGACGACAACCCCGTTACCTGCGGTCAGCTTAAAGCCGCGGGCGCGATGGCGGCTCTGCTTAAAGACGCGCTCAAGCCCAATCTCGTGCAGACGCTGGAGGGCACGCCCGCGTTCGTTCACGGCGGCCCGTTTGCGAACATCGCGCACGGCTGCAATTCCGTTATGGCTACGAAGATGGCACTTAAAATGGGCGATTACACCGTTACGGAAGCCGGATTCGGCGCCGACCTCGGCGCGGAGAAGTTTTTGGATATAAAATGCCGCATGGCGGGGCTCACGCCCGACGCGGTAGTCGTGGTCGCCACGGTACGCGCGCTTAAAATGCACGGCGGTCTGGCGAAGACCGAGCTTGCGAAAGAGGACCTTTCGGCGCTCGAAAAGGGCATTCCCAACCTGCTGCGCCACGTTTCCAACATAAAGAACGTCTACCGCCTGCCCTGCGTGGTGGCTGTGAACCGCTTCCCCACCGATACGGACGGCGAAATAGATTTCATAATCAAAAAATGCCGCGAGCTGGGCGTGAACACCGTGCTTTCCACCGTATGGGCGGAAGGCGGCAAGGGCGGCGAGGCGCTCGCGCGTGAGGTGGTACGCCTTTGCGAAGAGGAAAAGGGCGGTTTCCGATTTTCCTATACCGACGAGCTCACCATTAAAGAAAAGATCGAAGCGGTCGCGACGAAGGTCTACGGCGGCGACGGCGTGATATTCGCTCCGCAGGCGTCGAAGCAGATCGAACGGCTGGAACAGCTCGGATTCGGCGGGCTGCCGGTCTGCATCGCGAAAACGCAGTACAGCTTTACCGACGATCCGTCGAAGCTCGGCGCGCCGGAGGGCTTCAAGATCACCGTCCGCAGCGTAAAGGTATCCGCCGGGGCGGGCTTTATAGTGGTTCTCACGGGCGATATAATGACAATGCCCGGCCTGCCCAAATCCCCCGCCGCGGAACGCATCGACGTGGACGAAAACGGCAGGATAAGCGGTCTGTTTTAATAGTAAATAATAAAAATTCTAAAAAAGAGGTAAGAAAAATGTCCGGAAACGTTAGACCCGAAACATTAAGGCGCATAAACACGCCGGAGCTTGCAAATGCATTCATAGCCGAGCAGATAGCCGCGATAAAGGCGCAGGTGGGCGATAAAAAGGTCCTGCTGGCGCTTTCCGGCGGCGTGGATTCCTCGGTCGTCGCCGCGCTGCTTATTAAAGCGATCGGCAAAAATTTAGTGTGCGTACACGTCAACCACGGCCTGCTGCGCAAAGGCGAGCCGGAGCAGGTGATAAAGGTGTTCCGCGACGAGATGGACGCGAACCTGGTTTACGTCGACGCCGTGGACAGGTTCCTGGATAAGCTCGCGGGGGTCGCCGAACCGGAACAGAAGCGCAAGATAATCGGCGCGGAGTTCATTCGCGTGTTCGAGGAAGAAGCCCGCAAGCAGGACGATATACGTTTCCTCGCGCAGGGGACCATCTATCCCGACATACTCGAATCCGGCCCGGTAAAGGCGCATCACAACGTCGGCGGACTGCCGGAAGACCTGCAGTTCGAGCTGGTGGAGCCCATCAAGTTCCTTTATAAAGACGAAGTGCGCGTCGTGGGCAAGGCGCTCGGCCTGCCGGACGGCATGGTATACCGCCAGCCGTTCCCCGGTCCCGGGCTGGGCGTGCGCTGCGTAGGCGCCATCACGCGCGACAGACTCGAAGCCCTGCGCGAAGCGGACGCGATAGTGCGCGAGGAGATCGGCAAGCTGCCGCAGGTGCCGTGGCAGTACTTCTGCGCGATACCCGATTTCAGATCCACCGGAATAAAGGACGGCAGACGCTATATGGGCTGGATGGTCGTGATACGCACCGTCAACACCGTCGACGCCGTTACCGCCACCGTGCCGGAGATCCCGTTCAAAACGCTCTGCACCATCCGCGACAGGATAATAAACACCGTCGAAGGCGTAAACCGCGTCGCCTGGGATATATCCGAAAAACCCTTAAGCACGATAGAATTCGAGTAACTTTCGATCCTTGACGTTACCGAAGAAACAGAATAAAAAAAGGCGGACCGGAGCAAAACGCTCCGGTCCCTGTTTTTTGATACTCCGTTGCGGCTATCTGCGGAAAAGATCTGTTTCGCCGGTATCGGCCTGACCGAGCAGTTCGCCACCGGCGTTGAAGCTGTAACGCCATACCTTGCAGGCGCCGGCCAAAGCCAAGCGATCCGTGTAGGTCTCCTGCGAAAATGGGTCGGTCACCGGTGAATATGCCGCCGAAACGATACTGTTTACGTTCCATTCCAGCCGTTCGCCTTTTACGGCGAGTTTGCCCCCGAGCGAACCTTTTATGGAGTAGAATGTTTCGGGATCGCCGCTTTCGGTGTCGCAGATCAGCAATACCGCCGTGTAGTTATCCCGGACGAGCGCGGTGAGTTCTTCGCTCGGAACGATATCCCGATGATCCTTCTCTTCGGCTTCTCCGCGCGCGGCCTTTTCTTTGTACTCGTTATATTTTTCCCTGCAGTATTCAATAATCCCCTCTGCCTCGTATCTGCTTGAATAACTTTCATTATAAGGTACGGAATAGCAGGACAGATACATGGAACCGCCGAACTCAACCATGTCGGTAATATAATACGTGCGGTCGTCGCTTTCGTAAGCGATGTTTTCGGTAATATTGCCGTTGCCGTCAAGTTTATACAGGTTCGCGATCATTCCCGAAGTATCTGTTACGACCTGAATGATAAAACCGTCGCCCAGACGCGCCGCGTGCATCAGGTAATTGCCTTCGCCGATGTCCGCCTGCGTGCTATCGGTCTCGGTGCCGTTCATATCGTAACGGCTTACGCACAAATACCGGTGATCGCCGTGGCTGAACACCTCCCAGGTGCCGTCGCCGTTTTCAAGCACCTTTACGACGTATTCAAGACCGAATCCGTGGTCTATTATGCTTTGCCACAGTACGCTGCCGGAATCGTCGATACAAGCAAGCTGCGCTGCCTGAACGCCGGTATCAATATAGCAGTTGCGGCCCCAGACCGCCGACCCTTCGGAAGTATATACGCCGCCGTCGAAATGGAACACACCGCCCGTGGCGCCGATTCCCGAAATTTCGGTTTTCCAAAGTGTTTCGCCGTTGTTTTTACACTCAACAAAGCACTTTTCGGGCACCTCGTAACCGCGCTTGGGATCGTATTTTAACCGAAATCTGCTTGTATAGGTCATGCCGGCCTTTTTCGATCCGGTATGGATCTCCGGGGGTAAATCTTCAGGCGTGGGTTCCTCCTGAGATATCTCGGTGCCGGAAACTCTGCTTCGTATTACCGAAGCGGTTTTTTCGTTTTCGAACTTCTGCGTGATAATGTCGCGATAGATCTCTTTCACTTCGGAACGGGTGAGTCCTTCGATAGAGTAGCCGTTTTCTTCGAAATATTCAACTGCTTCGCCGTATTCCTTTGCTTCGGCTATTATCGCGACGGCGGAACCCGCCGCGATTACTATCGCAAGGCAAGCCGCCGCCAGAGACGCATATACGGCTCTGCGTTTTCTTGCTGCCGAGCCAAAGCGCGGCGTTTCCGCGGCTTTCGTGTTTTGTGCGGCGGAATACTCAACCGCTTCGTTAATAAAAACTTCGTCTATCGATCCGATGGTTTTTTCGAAATTTTCTTTTTTCAAAACGTGATCCCCTCCTTTTCAAGGTGCTTTTTGAGTTTTTTGCGTATGCGCGAAAGGCGTACCGAAACATAGTGTCCGCTTTTGCCGAGATCCGCGGCAATATCGGTTACGGTGTCGGAAAACCAGTAGCGCCTCACGAAAAGCGCGCGGCTTTCTTTATCCAGCGAATTCAAAAAAGCGTTTATGCTCTCTAATGCTCTTTCCGATTCGAATTCCGATTCGACGTCGGAAGCGGACGGCAGACAGTCGGCGATCTCGTCCAAGGCGACGTCGCAGCGCGAGTCGCGTTTGACCGCGGTGTTCGCGCGGTGCTTTTTTAAAGCGAGGTTCCGCACGATACGGCAGACGTAGCTTAGCAAAGCATCGGGCTTTTCCGGCGGGACCGAATTCCAGACGGCGAGATATGCGTCGTTTACGCATTCCTCGGCGTCAAGCCGGTCGTTCAGTATGTTTTGGGCGATACGCATACATGTGGAGCCGTATTTTTCGGACAGCCCGGCTATCGCCTGTTCCGAGCGCTCGAAGAACAATTCGATTATCCTGCCGTCTTCCAAATCCGTTCACTCCTTTCACCTATACATGTACCTTTTCGGGGTGAAATATCTCACGTTTTGTGAATTTTTTTACTTTCGCGGCGGTGCGGATTGCCGCCAAGACCATTGTAACGTATTATCGCATTAAATCAAAATAGTCGCAAATCATCTTGCCGTTATATAAATATCAGGTCAAAAAAGCTCTAAAAAAAGCTGCCGGTTACTGTATATACGTAACGCAACCGGCGGCTTTTTTCAAAAAACAAGCGACAGTACGGTATTTTTTTCAAATATCATCTTCACCCGCGTTCGTCCCCGGCAAAATCTATATCGCCGACATAGATCACGCTTCAAGAGGATAAACTTCTATTTCACGGTTACCGATACCGTGATGATCTTATATTCCCCGACGTTGTCGAAAAGCAGTATCCGCACTTCGTCGCTTCCGCGAAACCCTTTCGCGGGGGAGTAGGTGAGCTTTCCGCTTTCGTCCAGTCTTACCGCGCCGTAAGCGGGGGTGACGAAATACCTGTACCGCACGCCGTAAAGCCCGCCGAGCTCAACGGACGATCCCCCGCCGCCTTCACAGACGAGCGAAGCGTCGGAATAGACCGAAAGGTCGGCTTTTACCGGAACGGCGTAATCTTTGCCCAGCGTTCCGTTGGCGTAGGCGACCGTCTCGCCGAACATCGCGCCGCATATCCCGCCGCCGCGCTTAACGCAGTTTATATAGGTCCCGGGGATAGAACCCTGGTAATAGACGTTTACCGAATTTATGTAGCCGTGGTCGACTCCGCCCCTTAAATATTTGCGGTAGTATTCCAGCGCTTCCCTGCTTTGATAAAGGTTTTCGACTTCGATCTCGATCCCCAGACCGTATATTTTTGCGATCTCGGCGGCGGAATCCACTCTGCCGGGGAGCGATTTGGAAAACATATAGTTCGGCTGCAGACAGGTAACGTCGAAGCCGTAATAATGCGCGTTGAACAGCCCGTCGGCGGTGTAATACGGGCACCATATGCTGCGGTATCCGAGCGAATGGATGTATTCGTTGAAGGCGGAAGCCGCCTCCGCGTCGAAGGAATCCTTGCGTATGTTTTCGTGCTGCCAGTAGAAGCCCACGAGATACACGTTGTTATAGTCCTGCGCGCTGAAGCGCTTTATCGCTTCGTCCGCCTGCCATTTAAGGCATTCGACAAAGCTTTCGGCGGAATCGAGCTTTTCGCCGTTGAAGGTGTCGCCCAGGGCGGGGCAGTTGACCGATATCCACACCGGTATCTTCCCCGTTCTGCCGAGAGCCGCGTTTATGCGCGGCGCGGCTTTTTCGACGGCGTTTACGTTAAGGTCTTCGTAAAACAGCTCGTCGAGGAAGAACGCGAACCCCTTGCCGCGGTCGGAATACGAATTCATCGGCCCGCGGGTGGTGAACATAAAGCTGTCCATAAGCGGAACGCAGCCCTCTTCGGTCTCCGCGACGGCATATCCGTATGCCGTCTCCTCGTTAAGCACGTGGATATCGGTGCAGTGCCTGCCGTATTCGTCCGCCACGCAGGTGAACAAAATATTGTGGAACCCCCAGTCCGCGCGGTCGGGATAATTGCCGTAAACGATAGTTTTATCATATTCGGCGGACGCCGCGTTTTCGGCGTTCTTTCTGCCCGTGATCTCCCATTCGCCAAGATAAACGAAAGCCGAAACGGAATTGTCCGGCACGGTGGTGAACGAAAGCTTTACGTAGCGGGCTTTGTATTCGCCGCCGAAATCGCAGACGCGGTCGTCTTGCTGGCGCATCGTTTTTCCGTAGTCGGGATTGTGCTCGGCGAAAACCGTTACCCAATTCTCGCCGTCCTCGCTTATGCTGATGTAATACACCACGGGGGTGGTTATGCCCCAGGTGTATCTGTCGAGGAAAGCAAGTTTGCACCCGCGCACCGCCATTACCGCGCCGAGGTCGCAGACGACGTTCCTGCCGCCGCCGCGGTGGAATTTGAAATAATCCCGTTCTTCGTCGCCGCCGTGAAGCACTCCGTCGGTAAGCAGCCCGATCCTGTCTTTCCCGGTGTTTTCGTGCCCGGGATAAAGCGGGTCGAAATGCTGTATCTGAAAATCCACTCCCTCGAGCCGGGCGAGGTTCTGCACAACGTCGTAGTCTTCGTCGTCCCTGCCGACTTGCACGCCCGATTCGCCGAGATTCAGCGAATAGGAATAGAAATCCTTTATGCAGTAGGTCTGGTCCTCCTCGATCCCCGGCAGGTTTTCGAGCGCGCCGTCTTCGCGGTATTCATAAGCGGCGATCTCGTCTACGCAGAGCTGTTCGCTCTCGTTGGTCCCGAAATAAATGCGAACGTACCTTGCGATAAATGCCTTCGGAAACGCGAAATAATATTCGTACACGCAGCAATCGTCAAGGTCCGACGGGGTGTTCACTTTGCCGATCTCGGTAAAACGCTTTCCGTCGTCGGAGACCTTTACCGAAACGAACGCGGGCAGCCCGTATCCGTATTGCAGAGTGCGGTGACAGTGGACGCGGATATCCGCTATCTCGCGCTCCTCGTCCCCCATATCGAAATCTATGTTCATCGGGGACGCGCCCGCGAAAGCGACCGTGTTGCGCGGCTGACAGATGCAGTGCGCCCAGCCGTTCGTGAGCTTTTCGCCGTACGGGTCCGGCTTTGAGCTTTCGGGGCTCCTGCCGACCTTGTATTTTCTGTCCAGAAAAACATTTTCGGCTTTAAGCGTGCGGTCGACTTCCCTGCACAAACAGGAATCCACCGCGAGCGCGATATCCGCCGCGCTTTCTTCCATGCGGGAGCCCTCCTGCGAGGGCGATCCCGCCTCCGACTGCGTACCGGGACCGGTTTCGGAAGCGGCGCCGCTTTCCGCCGGACGGCCGCCCCCGCACGAGGCGGAACAAAGCAAAACCGCGGCACATAAAAGAACAAGTATGGATCTTTTCATAATTCCGTTTTCCGTTCGTTGTTATTTATACCGTTTCAATACTATCACACGGCTTGCGGAATGTCAAGCAAAAAGGCGCTTCGCGGGAGGTGCCGGGTGCGGCGGGATATCTGCCGCGGCGCCGCAAAAAAGAGTTGATTTATAAAAAGAAATATGCTAAAATAAAAACACGGCAGAGTGCGAACGGCTTTGTACCGGGCGATAACGGCATCCCGCAGGGCAAGACCTGCGGGATGATTTGAATAAGCCGCGCAACGGAGGAAAGTATGGAAAACAGAGAACTTGCGCGTTCTACCGCGTGGGAGGAACGGTTCGGCTGGTACCACTACGACGGCAGAGCGATATACGGTTTTACCGAAAAAGACCTTGACGACGCCGCGGAGCTTTACGCCGCGAACGGAGTTACCGCCGTGATACTCTTCGGCGCGCATTTCCGTTTTTCGTTCATCGCCTACTGGACGGATATCGAGGATTTCATAGCCCGGTTCACGCGCGCGTTCCACAAAAAGGGCATCAAGGTGATCGAGCACCATTCCACCCACCTTACCTACCGCCCGGTAGATCCCGAAACGTTCTGGAAGAAGAATCTCGCCCCCGGAACGCAGTTTTCCACCTACCCGGATTTCCGCGCCAACTGCGAAACGCGGCGCACGCCGGAGGGAGTTCATCCCGACGAGTTCGCGCAGATAGACGGCTCCACGGGGGAGCCCTGCCTTTCCTCGTATATCCACACCGAGGGGAAGGACGTGCACTGGATATTCAAGCACTACAACGGCAACGCGCATTGTTTTAATCACCCCGATTTTGAAGAAGCGTACTGGAACCACGTGCGCAGGATAATAGAAAAAGCGCGTATCGACGGCATAATGAACGACGACGTGCAGTGGTTCGGCGGCGGAAACGCCTGCGCCTGCGCTTACTGCCGCGCCAAATTCCGCGCGGAGACGGGATTCGAACTGCCCGACAGGGAGCATTGGGGCGAATTCTTCGAGCATTACGAGCGCGCCGATTACATCGCGTGGAAAAGGTTCAAAAAGAAGCAAAGCGGCGATTTTCATTTCCGTATGGACGAGCGTTACAAAAGCATAGGGTTCCGCCCGATGCGCCCGGCGTACTGCGCGGAGGTGCTTCCCTTCGACACCACCTGCTACGGGTTCGAGCCGGCGCAGAAGCTGTGGGATTTCATATTCCAGGAATGCTGCGGTATAATAAAGGATTCCTTCGTCTGCTTTGCCGGGGAGGCGATACACCGCTTTGCGATGGCGCGCCGCAACGGAAAGCCGCCGATGGCGCTTATGTATCCGCAGACCGCCGGGACGGCATACGCCGCGTGGGCGCTTTGCCGTTCGTGGGGGCAGCTTTACACCGGGACGGCGGGCGATCCGAGGTCGGTTTTCGACCGCCCGATGCGCGATTTCGAAAAGAAGCACGCGCTTTGCTTCCGCGATCCGCGCAAGCGCGCCGACGCCGCCTTCTGGTTCTCGCCCGAGACGCGCGATTATTCCGATAAAGACGCGCCGCAAAAATATATGAAGCCGTTTATGGCTTATCTCGAAGCGGCGTACGTAAGCGGCGTGTGCTGCGATATGGCGTTCGGTACGGACGGCGCGGAAACGCTTGCGGCGTTCCCGGTGATGATCGCGCCCTACGTTTATTCGATAAGCGACGGCGAAGCCGGAAAGCTGCGCGATTACGTGCGAAACGGCGGCAGACTGATAATACTCGGCGAGTTCGCCGGGCGGGACGAAAACGTGCGAGAGCGCGGGATCGAAGAGAAGACGCGCCTGCTCGGGATGCGCTCGAAATTGAAAAAAGCGGAATATTCCGGGCGGGAATACATTTGCGGAAAGACTTTTGAAAACGCGAAAAGCGCATACGTTTTCGAAACCGCGCGCGGCGAGATACTCGCCCGCGGGGAAAACGGCGAAGCGCTTTGCGTGGAGGAAAAGATCGGCAAGGGCAGCGTGATCTACCACGCCGCGGACGTTTCGGACCATCCCATACAGCCCGCGGTCTGGCAGCGCGGCGAAAGCACCCCCTGCGACAGGTCTTATATTCGCGAAATGCGCGATCTCGACGGCGCGCTGCTCAAAACGCTTATCGGCGGCGGGTTCACCTGCTGCAGCGACGAAAATATTATCGTTTCGGCGTTCGAAACGCCGCGCGGCACGGTGCTGCATTTCGTGAACACAAAGGGATTTATCGAGGAACGCGACGCGTTCACCTCCCCGCTGCTCCCCGCCCCGCCCTTCGAACCGGGAGCCGAAAAGACCGGAACGGTGCGCGCTTCCTTCGCTTCGGGCGGGAAAACCTACTCCCGCGCGGCGCTGTATTCGCCTGAATTCGAAGGCGAAAAGACGGCGAAGCTGAAATGCGAAAACGGCAGGACGGAAATAGAGATCCCCGGTGGCATATTCGCGGGGTACCTGCTCGCGGTGCTGGACTGAACCGAACTTCCACGCGCCGCAGGCGCAATACATTCTGTAAAGGAGCCGCTATGAAGAAATACAAAGTAATAGTTCTGTTCATCGTCCTGGTGATCGTTCTGGCGGCTGTCGACCAGTGCGCCAAGCTTGTGATAGACAATTATTACGAAGCCGACGACGAAGCGCTGATGCAGGTGCGGGACTGTTTCCATATCCACCACCGGATACACCGTTCCACGCTGTTCGACGATATCATCGGCAGCGGCAGGGCTTACGAAGCGCAGATCGCTTTCGCCGTGCTGGCGGCGGGGCTTGTCTGCGGCGCTTTGGGGTTTACCTACAAGGCGGCGGCGTTCGCCGGGATAAAGAGCCGCAAAAAACTGCTTTTCACGCTTACGGTGCTTATAACCTCCACCCTTGCGATACGGCTTATCGACTATCTTTGCTGGGGCGGCACGCACGATTTCCTCTGCCTTTCCACCTCGCATATGGACGGCGGTCAGCTTAAAATAATGCATATGTCCGCGGATATAAACGACGTTTACCTTTACGCCGCGGTGGTGTTGGGGATCGTGTACGTCGTGATGATGACAGTCGACTGGATAAAGCTTTGCAGGAACAGGGAGGCCTTCGAGGAATTCAAAGCCAAGCTGCGCGGAAGAAGATAAGGAGTAAAAAATGATAAGGCTTTTTGAACTGAACGAGGATAACTGGGAGCAGGTGCGGCGGCTTTACGTCGGCGTGGAGCAGAAGGGCTTTCTCGATGACGCGACGGGCATAATCGCCCGGGGGTATATCTACCGCGGCTCCCGCGCGAGAGTTATAGGAATTGCCGAGGGAGATACCGCGGTAGGCGTCGCGCTGGTGAAGGATCTGGACGAAGAGCCGGAGTGCTATGACCTGCAGCAGTTTATGATAGGGCTTCCCTACCAGAACAGGGGGTACGGCACCGAGGCGCTGAAAGCGATACTCGCCGAGCTGGGCAGGGAGCGCAAATACGGCTGCGTGGAGGTCTGTGTGAAAAAGAACGATACCGCCGCGCTGCGCGTTTACGAAAAGGTCGGGTTTGCCGATACCGGATATATCGACGACGGTGCGCCGGATTGTCTTAACCTTATGTATTATTTCGAATGAATGATTTGATAAAACCGTGGGGCTGATATGAGCTTTGTAATTAAATCTTCCACCTACATAGAACTCTTATTAAAGGAAGCTTTGGAAAAAGAGAGCATTCCTTTTGAAGAACAATTCATTATTTACAGTGGCGGCAGGTTCAGCGAAGCAAAATATGTTGCAGATTTTCTAATAAAAAGCGAAAAAATAAATTTGATTGTTGAATGTGATGGAAATACATTTCATTCCGGCAAAAGGAACTTAAGGAAACAAACTGTTCGAGACAGATATCTTAGTGAACACGGGTATAAAGTAATACATTTTACTACGCATGAACTTAAATATAAAATGCGCGACGTTATCAAGTGCATAAGGGAAAACCTAATTTCCAACAAATTGATAAAAATGAGTGCAGACTCAAAAGAACATGAATACCTAAAAGCAAAGCGAGATTTTAAGAAAAAAGCTACTGTCGAGTTGTTTTGTTATTATATGCAGGCGGGCAACGACGTGGTCTGTGTCTACAAGTATAAATCCATTACAAAAGACGTATGGAGTAAAGAAAGAAAAGCAATTATACAAAACGTTCCAGTAGAGTTAATGCCGACGGTTGCAATCTACAATTCATTACTTGATTTAACGAAAAAAGTTAAGATTATTGTTCATTTCTGCGGCGTTACAAGCAAACAAAGTTTCAATATTGCAAGGGAATTAAATAATCAGTTTTTGTTGTTTAGCCATGGTGAAAACATTGTTAAAGAAAATGCCCTGTATTATGAGTATTGCAACATTGCCGCTTATTCACGTTTTTGTAAATACGAAGAAATTGAAACAATGAAAAGTCTACGTCAAAAGTGTAGAAGAATCGCATATCAAGGAATCACTGTAAGCGACGTTGTTTACAAAGATTATAATTCATTATTGAAATAGTTCCTTCACATCAAACCGGAGAAGCAAAAATGCTTCTCCGCGTTTTTTTATTTACTGTCGTCGGGAGTGCCGGTGAGCGCCGCGAGAGCCGCGATGAACCTTTCCGCCTCGCGAAGGATGTTCCCCTCGCCGAGCGAAAGGCGGACGCCGCCCGTTTCGTAGGTGCCGAGCGTGCGGTGCGCCGCGGGCGAGCAATGGTACCCCGCGCGCAGGACGAAGCCCGCTTCTGCAAGCTTTTCCGCAAGCGTTTCGCAGTCGGCTCCGGTTTGATTGAACAGGATAAGCGGCATAAACGCCTCCTCTTTCCCCGGTTCCGGCGCGCCGTGGAGCGTTATCCCCGGCAAAAGCCGCATCGCGCGGAGCAGGTAGGCGAACACCCTGCGCTCGCGCACGGGGTAGGCGAACCCGTCCAGCGCCGCCGAAAGCCCGGCGATGCCCGCCACGTTCTGAGTGCCGGATTCGAGATGCTCCGGGTATTGGTCCGGCATATCCGGGCTTTTGGAGTTCGTGCCCGTGCCGCCCTCGATGAGCGAATCGAGGTAAACGCCGCTTTCGGGGTTGATTATAAGCGCGCCGACGCCCATCGGACCGCAAAGCCCCTTGTGCGCCGGGAGGCAGATAACGTCCGCGCCGAGCTCCGTGACCGAGACCGGGATATGCCCCGCGGTCTGCGAAGCGTCGAGTATAAAAACCGCGTCCTCCGGCGCGAGCGCCCGCATTTCTTTAATCGGGAGCACCCGTCCGCAGACGTTTGAAGCGTGCGTGACCACTATATTCGACGCCCCGCGTGTGACTGCGGCGAAGTTTTCCAGAGTGTCGGCGTCGCTTTCGATATCCACGCGGAACTGCCGCAGCGAGGTTTCGCCCCGGCGGCGCAGCACGTTAAGCGGGCGGATAACGGAATTGTGCTCCATAGAGGAGACGACCGTTAGCCCTCCGCGGCGGTTCGCGCCCTTTATGGCGATATTCAGCGCCTCCGTCGCGCCGGAGGTGAATATTACAAGGTCCGGGCGGCTGCCGAACATGGCGGCGAGCTTTTTGCGGCAGTTATAAACCGTTTCGGCGGCTTCTACGGAATACGGGTGCCCGCCTCTGCCGGGGTTGCCGCACTTCAGCATCGCCTCCGTCATCGCTTTTATCGCCGCGGGGTTTTTGGGCATCCCGGTGGCGGCGTTGTCGAAATATATCATCGTTCCCCGGCGTAACCGAGAACGGGTATTTCCGCGGCAGCCACCAGCGCGCGCACGCGCGGTTCGTCGCCCGGGGAAAAGCTCACGCCGTAGCCGCAGCCGCGCACGCTTCTCACGGCGGGGGACCGCGTGAGGTTGGAGTAGATCCCGTTTTGCTTCAATATATCCTGTACGCGCAGCGCGTAGGTCACCGACGACAGTACGAGTATTCTCTTCATATTGCTTTTCACTCCCTCTTATATGATATGCAGGCGGGCGGGAGGCAGACACGCCGGAGCCCGGGCGCGCGAATCGGCGCGGCGCACCGCGCGAAAGCAAAAAGAAAACGCCCGCCGGGGCGTTTTCGGATATTCTCGTTTATTATTCGGTTTCAGCCGTTCTCCGCGGGGGCAAGTTCGGGATAAAGCGATTCGTACTTCGCCTTCGACTTCATCACCTTGGGGATGTAGTTCGCCGTTTCTTCTATTGGAATGTTTTTAAGAGTTTTGCCGTCGTCGGTGTATCGTTCGTCCTCCAGCCAGTTCGCAACGCGGTTGTGTCCGGCGTTGTAGCCCGCCAGCGCCGTCTCCCACGAGGCGCTTCCGTAGCGCCTGTAAAGATAACCGAGGTAATATACGCCGTAGCGGATATTCGTTTCCGGGTCGGTTATAAGCTCCGGGCGCTCCTCGATCTCCATAATGCGCGAAAGCCAGGAAAACGTGTCGGGCGTGAGCTGCATAAGCCCCTTCGCCCCCGCGCGGGAGACCGCATCTTTGTTGAACCCGCTTTCGGTGCGGATGACGGCGTAGACGAGCGACTGCGGGACTTCGTATTCGGCGCAGTATTTCTGAACGTATTCCGAATAATCGCGCGGGTAGCGGCTTTTTTGTATCGCGCCGACGGCGAAGAACGCGCCCACGCCGAAAGCGACGAGCAGCACCGCGCAGACGATAAACTTCCTGTAATTCATATTTTCCCCTCCGCGATCTCTTCCGCCAGCGCCTTCGACTGCGCGGCGAACGTTTCCAGGCCGGAATCGTTGTAAAGTATCACGTCGCAGTTTTCGCGAATAAAATCCTCGCTTATCTGGCTGTCCAGCCGTTCTTTCGCCCGCTCCGCGGATATCCCGTCGCGTTCGGTAATGCGTTTAACGCATTCTTCATAGGGTGCGACGACGCCTATGACAAGGTCGCACCACGCGTCGATCCCGCTTTCGAAAAGCGTCGGCGCGTCGAGCAGCACCGTTGCGTTTTCGCCGTATCCGGCGAGCATCTCGCGCAGTTTTGCCTTTATGTGCTTATGAGTTATGCGGTTGAGCCGCGCCAGCTTTTTTGCGTCCGCAAACACGAGCGGAGCCATATACGCGCGGTCCAGAGCGCCGCCGCGCACGGCTTTTTCGCCGAAGGCGCGCGCGATATCCGCAAGGCAGGGCGAGGGGTGCGAAACCATTTCGGCATAGACCGCGTCGCAGTCTATGACTTCGATGCCCGCTTCGCGCGAGTTCGCCGCGAAAACGCTTTTTCCGCTTCCGCTTTTGCCGCAAAGCCCTATCAATCGCATCTGCCGATCACCTCCTCGATCCTTTCGCGCGGGAACGCGCCCTGCCGCAGTATCCTCGGCCTGCCGACGAGCGAAAGTATCGTCGATTCAAAAGAATATTCGCATTCCCCGCCGTCGATGACGAAATCGGCGAGCGAAGCGAGCGAAGCGAGCTCCGACGCGTTTTTCGCGCTTTCGAAGCCGGAAAAATTCGCGCTCGTGGCGGCGATGGGCACCCCGGCGGCTTTCGCGAGCTCCGTGAATATCCCGTTCGACGGGAAGCGAAGCCCCACCGTTTCCCCGCCGGAAACGGCGCACGCGGGCACGCGCGGGCGCTTTTTCACCACCAGAGTAAGCGGCCCGGGGGTGTAAAGCTCTATCAGTTTGCGCGCGCGGCAGCCGAGGTATCCAAGCTGTTCCGCCGCTTCCCTGCCGCGGATATGCATAAGCAGCGGCTTGTCCGCCGGGCGCTTTTTAAGCGCATAAAGGCGGCGCACGGCGGATTCGTCAAAGGCGTTCACGCCGATCCCGTAGACCGTTTCGGTGGGAAAGATCGCTATCCCGCCGTTTTTTATTACTTCCGCGCAGGCGAGTATTATTTCTTTGTTCGGGTTTTTGTCGTCGGTTTTACAGATCATATCACACAGCGTATTCCGTGCCGAGCAGCGCGGCGCCGATAAGCCCGCCCTCGCCCTGAAGCGAGGAGGTTTTAACGGGGTTGTCCGCCACGCGGTGCGGCGTTATGTATTCGATAAGATTCTCTCCCTCTCGCGAGATGCCGCCGGAAACGGCGATCATCTGCGGCTGGAATACGTAGCAGAGCGAATCCAGCCCCAGAGCGAGCCGCCTGCCGTATTCGTCCAGAAGCGCTTTTGCAACGGGGCAGCCCTTGCGCGCCGCGTCGAAAGCGGTCCTTCCGGTGATCTTTTCCCCGCATTCCCGCGCAAGTACCGAACCGGGGTTTTGCGCGGCGTATTCCGCGGTGAGTTTTATCAAAGCGGTGGCGGAGCCCTGCATTTCGAAACAGCCGCGCAGTCCGCATTCGCATTCCTCGCCGTTAAGGTCCATACAGAAATGCCCCAGCTCGCCCGCGCGGTTGTTGTGCCCGCGGTAAACGCGGCCGTGAATGAGTATCGCGCCGCCGATCCCGGTGCCGAGCGTTATTATAAGCGCGTTCTGCAGCCCGCGCAGCACGCCCGCCGCGCGCTCGCCGATAAGAGCGCAGTTCGCGTCGTTATCTATAAGCGCGGGGAGCGAAAGCGCCTGCGAAATGTTTCCGGCAACGGGATAATTATCGAACGGCAGATTGCCGCAGCGTTCGACGACGCCCGTCTCCCGCACGACGCGCCCCGGCGAGCCGATGCCGACGGAAGCGACCTCGTATTCCGCGAGCAGCGGACGCGCCGCCGCCGCTATTGATTCGATTATTTCGTCGGCGGAAATGCCTTTGGTGGCGGCTTTCGCGCTTTTGACGACCTTGAAATCCCCGTCCACTATGCCGAGCTTGGCGCTGGTGCCGCCGATATCTATTCCGAGTCTGTAAACCATGTTATATCTCCCTGAATACCGTCCTGCCGTCGACAACTGTCGCTTTCACGTTCAGCTCTTCGTCACAGATCACAAGATCCGCAGCAAGGCCGGGTTTTATGCTGCCGGTAACCTCCTGCAGACCGAGCGCGCACGCCGGGTTATAAGAAGCCATGACCGAAATATCCGCCAGCGGTACGCCGAGCTTTTTAAGGTTCTTTACCCCCGCGAGAATGCTCACGGTGCTTCCGGCTATGCGCCCCTCTTTGTTCGTGCAGACGCCGTTTTTAACGTATCTCGTCCTGCCGTCGACGACGAATTCGCCGTCGCCGAGCCCGGACATATACCCGGTGTCGCTGACGAGCGTCATCCCCTCGGCGCCTTTAAGCCGGTAAACGATCTCTATCGCCGGGGCGTCGTTGTGGACGAGGTCGCAGATCATTTCGCAGTTCACGCGATTGTCGGTCAGCACCGCGCCCAGGACCCCGGTCCCGCGGTGCGAAAACGGACGCATCGCGTTGAAAACGTGAGTCGCGCGGGAGGCGCCGGCTTCTATCGCGGCTTTCGCCGTTTCATAGCCGGAATCCGTATGCCCCAGCGAGGCGTTTATGCCGTTTTCCGCGCAGAACCTTATTACTTCAAGCGCGTTTTCCCTCTCCGGCGCGATGGTCATTATTTTCAAAAGCCCCTCCGCGGCGTCGGCAAAGGATTTTGCCGTTTCGACGCGGCAGATCTCGTCCGGCGGGTTCATTGCTCCGGCGCGCGCTTTGGAAACGAACGGGCCTTCGATGTGGATCCCGGCGACTTTTGCGCCCGCGGCTTCCCTTTTGCTCTCCCGTACTATGTTCTTTAACGCGGCGACGGTGCGGTCCGCCGGGAGCGCGCGTACGGTGGCGGCAAAAGCGGTTACGCCCTGCGAAGCGAGCCATTCGCGCGCGCGTGTGAAATCCTCCCGCGGGGAAGCAAACTCGACCGCCACGCTGCCGTGAATATGAGTATCGATAAACCCGGGAAGCACCAGCAGCCCGGAAGCGTCTGTTTCCCCGGTTTCGCCGCGGTTTTCGCATATACCGGCTATCACGCCGCCGGAAATACATATATCGCGTTTATAAAGCTTTCCGTCCGCGCAGAGCGCCGATCCGTTTACGATCCTCATATCAGCCCAGGTCCTTTATCATGCGCTGAAGGTTTTCGGTGCCGATCTCTATGCCGAGCATAGCGGGCTCCATACCCTCGAATTCAAGCGAAACGAATCCGTCGTAGCCGGAGTTCTTAATGGCTTTTAGTATCTGGAACGTCGGAACGTTGCCGTGCCCGAAAATGGTGGCGCGGCGGTAGTTCCCCGCGCGGGAAACGTTGTAGCCCCTGCCGGGGTTATAGCTCATTCCCGGTTTGGTGAACACGTCCTTCGCGTGGACGTAAACTATAAGGTCGAGGAGCTTCGAAACGGCTATGGAGCAATCCTCGTCCACGCCGCCGAAATTGCCGATATCGCAAAGGAAGCCGTAGTTTTCGTTGTTTACGGCGTCGAACAGCTCCAGCATCCTGTCGCTGTCCTGCATAAGCCGCCCGTGGTTTTCGCTGCAGGTCTTCACTCCCCTGCTTTTGCCGTAGTCCGCGACCTGCGAGATATACGGCGCGACCTTTTCGATAACGCGCCGGTAGGTCTTCACGCCCTCGTAGGAGCCGTAGGAATAGGCGACGTCGTGCCGGAGCAGGCGGATGCCGCAATCGGCGGCGATATCTATGTGCTTGCAGACGCGTTCGACTTCGCGTTCCGGTTCCGGAACGAAGAAGTTTGCGCCGGTGGTGTAGATCGGCACTTCCAGCCCGAGCTCGCGGGCATGATCGGCAAGCGCGCGCGTGTAATCGAGCAGTGAAGTCCCTGCGGGCGCGCTGACTTCGTCAAGCACCAGCTCGACGCCTTCGCAGCCCAGTTCTTTTGTTTTGTCTATCGCGTCGAAGCGGGTGAAACCGCCGTTGTAAAGCGGATGATAACTGTACGTACTGACGCAGCTTTTCATTTTGTTGCTCCTTACAGAATAATTTCTTTGCCCGCGGAAGCGGAATCGTAGATCGCCTGCAGCATCTTCTGCATATCCACCGCCTGCGAGATCGGGTATTTGGTGTTCACGTCGCCTTTCAGCGCGTGCTCCGCAAAATGCTCTATTTCCAGCCGGAACTTATCGTTGGCGGAGGAAACTGTTATGCTGTCGGTGCTTAAATAGCCGCCGCGCTCGCCGTAGATCACAAGCGGTTCCACGCTTGCGCCGGCTTTGGTGCCGAAGATGCGCGTTTCGCTCCAGTCGGCGCCGTTTATCGCCCAGCTCGCTTCGAAGGTCATAATGGCGCCGTTTTCGAAGTGGATCACGCCGGCGCCGGAATCCTCGCAGTCGAAGCGGTTGTCCGGGCAGGGTATCCCGTGCCATCTGCCAACGCCTTTTGTCTGGTAATCGCCTATCTTTTCGAACACGTTCGCCGAGACGCGCACGGGCTTCGGCGTGCCCATAAGATACCACGCCGCGTCGATGCGGTGAACGCCGATATCGATTATCGGGCCTCCGCCGGAGGTCTTTTTATCGGTAAACCAGCCGGTGGGGGTGCCGCGCCGACGGATGTTGGAGGTCTTGGCGTAATAGACTTCGCCGAACTCGCCCCTGTCGTACATATCGCGCAGGTACATATTCGCATAGCCGAAGCGCGAAGGAACGGCGAGCATGAAAACCACGCCGGCTTCGTTTACCGCCTTTTCCATTGCGAGCGCGTCGTTCATATCCATTGCAAGCGGTTTTTCGCAAATCACGTGCTTTCCGGCTTTCGCGGCGGCGATGCAGACGGGCGCGTGCCCGCTGTTCCAGGTGCAGACGTCCACTGCGTCGATGTCCGCTTTTTCGATCATTTCCTCCGCAGAGCCGTAGTATTCGGGTATCCCCCATCTTTCGGCGGTCTCCTTCGCCCTTTCAAGATCGAGATCGCAGATCGCGGCGGGTATCGCGTTCGAGCAGTTCTTATAAGCCGGCAGATGCCCGTTGTTGGAGATATTCCCGGCGCCCGCTATGCCTATTCTTAATTTTTCCATAATGCGCTCCTTGTTATATGATAATATGTAATCCTTCTGTTTTCTTTATATCACAACCGGGCGGCAAAGTCAATCAAAACGCGAGGAAATAACGAATTATTTACGCAATACGAAAACCGCCCGCGGTCGTTTGCTCCGCAAGCGGTCTTTGGGTGGATCATTCGGTTTTACGTGGCGTCGACGGTTATGTGGAAAACGCGTTTATTTGTGTTGCTGTTTACCCTGCAAAAGAATGTATAAACGGGTTTATAAAGATTGCTTTCCGTATCCTCCGCATAATACAGCGCCCAATCGAGAACCGCTGTTTTTTCGGGCGTTATATCCGAAAACGCCGGCGCGTTTTCATCGAAACCCGCACGAGACGGATCGCGAAGCATGCGTTCCCACGCTTCTTCGGGCGTCAAAACGGTTTGCGCCTCCGAAAGCTCCGGAACTTCCGGATAAAACAGTGAAACGCTTTTAAACATCGCTTTTTCGCTGCTGCCTTTGCGGGCGAGCTCGGTTTCGTCGGTAACTATTTCTATTGCCGCAAGACTTCTGCAATAAGTCCAATCCGGATTATCGGGATCGAGCTGATATTTCTTTACGAACAGCGCGCCTTCAAACGCTGCGGGATTACTGATATAAGTCAAATCAATATTATCGGGATCGATCCGGCTTTTCTTTATGAACAGCGCGTTTTCAAGCGTTACGTCGTCGCCGCTTGCCGGATGATCCGGAAAATATTTCTTCATAAACGCCATGCGCGCTTTTGCCAGATTTTCTTCCGTCGGTTCCGCGCCGGACTGCATTCCGCACAGCTCGGAAAACACGGGGGCAAGTTCGGGATACGGCCAGTAAAACGCCAACATGCTGCTGCTGTTCATACCTATTCCTATTTTGACTCTTTCAATATATGTCTCTCCCGGACCTTCTTCATATACCTCGGAATCAATAAAACAGGGCCCGCCGCCTTTTTTTAACGATTCAAGATCCTCTCCCAACGATAACGCATTCGCATAAGCCGTGGTGGTTTCGATCGAAGGAGTTCTTTTGTACCAACCGAAATCTTTCACATCTTCGCAGATCGCTTCAAAATAATCCCACCATTTTAAACTTGAATAGTCATATGAATGGTAATTTGTCAAAACACGCAGTTTTACGGGCCATTCTTCACCCGAATCCGCCTGCTCCTTAAAAACACAAAAATCATTTTTTTCATACTCTTTATGAAACTTGGAAACAGCCCCTTCTATAACGTAAGCAGCCGTTTTTTTGGCATATGGGTTTGTTGAATAAAAATAATCTTTTAATTGATACAACTCCACCGCCGGTTCGGAGGTTTCGTCATACCCGGAGCTTTCTTCCGGTTCGGAGGTTTCAACGGGTTTTGAACTCTCCGCCCCTGATGCCGGAGCGTTTCCGTCGCCCTGCGTACAGGCGGAAAACAGTCTAACAAAGACAAATAATACCAATAATACAGCCGTGTGTTTAAATGCGGATTTCATTTAGTCACCTCTTTCTACTACGTAAAGGTCGTAACCTTCATGCGCTTGCGCATAAGAGTAAATTGCAGCAAGCGGCACGGATCTTTGTGCACAATAGCTGTAATGCGGATCGTTGATTATCAGTTGATATGTGTTCATTCGGTTTTACGTGGCGTCGACGGTGGCGATGTAAACGCTGTAACCGCCGTCATAATCGGCGGTTTCCGCATTCCAACAGACAAACAGTATTTTGTAACACGGCCAAAAAACGTCGTTCCCCGTTTCATAGCAAAGCGCGTAATCGAGCACGAATATTTCGCAGTGTTCGTTAGAGAACGAGGGGACCTCCCCGCATTTGTTCCACAGCGTGTCGTTGAGTTCAGCGCCCTCTTCATATACCCGGTATTCCGCTTCCGCGGTTGCCGGATCGTTAAGCAAATCGCTCCATACGTTGTCAAGCGGTATAAGCGGTTTCGGCTCTTCTACTCCGGTTACTTCAAAGCATGGCAGATATACGGAGGAAAGCAGAACTTTTTCGTCTTCCGGTCCCAATTTATACACGTCATATATGCCGGCAACGTAAGCCGTCCGGTCTACCCATTCTACTGAAGCGATTTTCGGTTTGAAAACCCATTGATCGCCTTCCGGATCGAGCATGTATTCATTGTAATAATCAACCGTCATATGTCCGTCGGAGTTTTTATATTCGGTAAGTACAGTCGCAAGCGCGTTTTCGTCTTCCAAACGGCAGTTAAAGTATTCTTCCAAAAATCTTTTAGAAGCCGCCAGAGAATTGGATTCCGATTCTTCTGTTCCGGCGGGCATATCACACAACTCGGAGTACTTGGGTATGCTGTCGCTAAATCCATACAGATCGTAACCCAAATCGAAACTCAATCCGTATTTATTAACGTAAACAAATCTATCGGCGTTGAATCCCTGCCATTCTCCATTTTGGTCTGTTTTGCCGTCAATCTCGTCGTGCTGAATACCGGCGTTATTTATGCTCTCCTTTTCGCCGGAGGTAAGCAGTTCTTTGGTTCCAAACCATCCGGAATCTCCGAACTTGCTGCGGAATTCGGTAAACGTCTCCCACCCTTCCGCATAACTTTGTTTAATCTTCGTTCCTTTAACCGTGCAAAGTCTCTCCGGCAGTTTTGTGACGCCGTCATTATTGCGGAAAACACAGACTTTTGATTCGCCGTAATACAGATTCTTATCGGGCTTTACATATTCGCGAAATTCATTTATATACGATTCCGCGTGTTTTTTCAAATCGGCGACCTGTATCTTGCTTGCATTTTTGTTGTTGTTATTGTCTTTAATAATCTTGTCAAAACAATAATCTTCGATTGAATACACGGTACCCTGCGATTCTTCCCGCGCGGAATTCTCTCCCGGTTCGGAAGTTTCAACGGGTTTTGAAATCTCCGTCACAGACTCCGGCTCACTTGTCCCGGATGTCGAAACATTTCCGTCAGTCTGTGTGCAAGAGGAGAGCAGTATAATAAATAATACCAAAAACAGTATTACTGCAACAGTGTGTTTATACGCCGATTTCATTTAATCACCCTCCGTTGTTGCTATCACATAAAGATTATAACCTCCATGCGCTTGCGCATAAGAGTATCATTCAAATCAATCATCCGGCAGTATGTCAACCCTCTCCCGGAAAGCTGTATTCATATTCCGGCGCCATATCAACCCTCTCCTGAAAAGCTATACCCTGTGTTGTATCACGTACCAGATCGGCATCTAATTCTACAAGCACGGTATAACCCTGATTGTTTTTTCTGTAGTACCTTTTGAACCTTACCCACGTTTCGTACTTGTTTATGTTTTCAAGGAACTGTTTATATATACAGCGGATCTCGGGCGGCTCGTCGTCATCGCCGTTTACAACGATAATGAGCAGCGCCTTGGTTTCAAAAAACTCATCGTCATATTCCGCAAAGCGCTGCCTTAAACTCGGGTAGCCGTATTCTTCTCTGTCAATATTGAAAAGATTATGCTTTTCTATTTCTTCCAAAACGCTGTCGATCGTACTTCGATCAAAACAAACCTGACCGTTCGGGAACAAACCGCCCGGGTCCAGAATATCCGTATATGATATCCGGTATTCGTAATCCGTTATCATCACTATCTTTTCCTGTTCCGAGCTTTCTTCCGGTTCGGAGGTTTCAACGGGTTTTGAACTCTCCGCCCCTGATGCCGGAGCGTTTCCGTCGCCCTGCGTGCATGAGCAAAGAAGCAGAATAAGCAGAATAACCAATAAGTATAAAGAAACAAACCGTTTCATTTTGCCCTCCTTCAAATATTCACTCCTATTCAACTCGGCACAGTATAAATGCCCTGTACCGCTATTCATATTATAAAGAATGGAAAAAACATTTACAATACCTCCGCCGATTGTTTACAAAAAATTAACAGTTTATTCACAAATCATTCAAAAACCGGCGGAAAGCGCAAAAAAAGGCGGAGGTTTGCGCCTCCGCCGTATATACTTATTCCGCCGGTTCTATTACGCCGTAATTGCCGTCGGCGCGCTGATAAACGACGTTGTACCTGCCGCTGTCGGAATTGAGGAACATATAGAACGTGTGCTGAAGCAGGTTCATCTGCAGGATGGCTTCGTCGGTCGTCATGGGGTGCATTTCGAACTTTTTGACTTTTACGACTTCGTTTTCGTCCTCCACCTCGTAAACGCCCGGAGTCTCGAACACGTCTTTGCTCACGCGCAGGCGTTTTTCAAGACGGGTGCGGTTCTTTCTGATCTGCCTTTCGAGATGAGCGAGCGCCGAATCGAGCGCGCATTTGTAATCCTTGTCCGAAGCTTCCGCGCGGAAGATGGAACCGCCGCTGGGAATGGTGATCTCGATCCTTTCGTCAATGCGGGTCTTGATAAGCACTACCGTGGCTTCCGTGCCCTCCGGGAAGAACTTATCGAGCTTTTTTAATTTTTTCTCGATCCACTGCGGCACGTCGTCGGTAACGTCGAAGCGTTTTGCAATAATCCTTGTTTTCATGGCGGTTGCTCCTTTTATATATTCTCGGGTTTTATCCCTGCTTATATGATATCACACCGGCGGCCGATTGTCAACACGAAAAGCCGCGCGCGGAGCATTTTCAAAAACTTGCAAGAGAATTTATATAAATCTATTGACAAATTATATAAACGGTGATATAATTATTTTGCAAAACGAGAAAGAGAGGTGCTGTTATGAACAAAAACGTTTATTCGCTGGTGCTTTCCGAAAACGTGGTCGCGGAGATAGACCGTCTGGCGTACGCGCGGCACACGAACAGGTCGAACCTTATAAACCGCATACTCGCGGAATACGTTTCCTACACCACGCCGGAGATGCGGACCGACAGCATTTTCGACGCGCTCGAATCGTTCGCTTCCGCCACGGCGGGGTTCCGTCCGGCGGAACGCCCCTCCCCCACGATGCTGCGGATCTGCTCGGCGCTGGAATACAAATACAACCCGAACGTGCGCTACAGCGTGGAGATATACCGCCACCCCGGCGATTCGCTGGGCGAGCTTAAAGTTTCGCTGCGGACGCAGAACAGCGCGCTTATGCTTTATATGGTGAGCTTCTTCCGTCTGTGGGCGCGCATCGAGCAGGCGAACCGCCCCGCGGGCGAAAGCGCCGTCGCGGAGGGCAAGTTTATTAAAGAGCTCGTGTTCCCCGGGCAGCGGCTCGACGCGGCGGACGCGGAAGCGCTTGCCGGAGCCATAAACGGTTATATAAAGGCGTTCGACTCGGCGATGAAGGCGTTTTTCTGCTGCGCCGACTCCCCCGCCGAAGCCGCGGAGCAGGTTGAACGGATATACCGCGAATACCGTTACGGCGCGGAGATACCTTTGTAAAGGAGGAATTATTATGGATCTTAACAAATTCACGCAAAAAAGCATAGAAGCCGTTCAGCAGGCGCAGGGACTCGCTGTAGAATACGGCAATCAGCAGCTTGGGCAGGAGCATCTGGCGCTGGCGCTTGTGAACGCCGGCGAGGGGCTTATACCGGAGCTTTTACGCAAAGCCGGAGCTTCGCCGGAGGCGGTTTCCGCCGCGCTGGAGCGCGAGGTGAGCCGTTTGCCCAAGGTGGGCGGCGGGACGGACCCCGAAAAGATATATATCACCCGCGAGCTGGAGCAGGCGCTGACCGAAGCGGAGCATCAGGCGGAGAAGATGAAGGACGACTTCATCTCGGTGGAGCATATTATGCTGGGCATAATACGCAAAGCGCAGGACAATATTAAAAAGATACTGTCCGACGCCGGGATCGACGAAAACGCCTTCCTTAACGCGCTTAAAGCGGTGCGCGGGAACCAGCACGTCACCACCGACAACCCGGAGGGCACCTACGACGTGCTGAAAAAGTACGGGCAGGACCTTGTGGAGCTCGCGCGCAGGCAGAAGCTCGACCCGGTGATCGGCCGCGACGACGAGATACGCAACGTTATCCGCATACTCTCGCGCAAGACGAAGAACAACCCCTGCCTTATCGGCGAGCCGGGCGTGGGCAAGACCGCCATCGCGGAAGGGCTTGCGCTGCGAATAGTGCGCGGGGACGTGCCGGACAACCTTAAGGACCGCAGCATATTCTCGCTGGATATGGGCGCACTTATAGCGGGGGCGAAGTTCCGCGGCGAGTTCGAGGAACGCCTGAAAGCGGTGCTGAACGAGGTCAAATCGAGCGAAGGCAAGATAATACTCTTTATCGACGAGCTGCACACCATCGTCGGCGCGGGCCAGACCGCGGGCGCGATGGACGCGGGCAACCTGCTTAAACCGCTGCTCGCGCGCGGGGAGCTGCACTGCATCGGCGCCACAACGCTTAACGAATACCGCCAGTATATCGAAAAGGACGCGGCGCTGGAGCGCAGGTTCCAGCCGGTGCTGGTGGAGGAGCCGAGCGTGGAGGACACGATCTCGATACTGCGCGGACTGAAAGAGAGATACGAGGTCTATCACGGCGTGAAGATACAGGATTCCGCGCTGATCGCGGCGGCGACGCTTTCGAACAGATATATCTCCGACAGGTTCCTGCCCGACAAGGCGATAGACCTGGTGGACGAGGCGTGCGCGCTTATAAAGACCGAGATCGACAGTATGCCCACGGAGATGGACGAGATATCGCACAAGATAATGCAGCTTGAAATAGAGGAAGCGGCGCTGAACAAGGAAAGCGACAAGCTTTCGCAGGAGCATCTGCAGCAGATAAGGCAGGAGCTTTCGGAACACCGCGACAAATTCAACGCGATGAAGGCGCAGTGGAGCAACGAAAAATCCGCCATAGAAAAGGTGCAGAAGCTGCGCGGCGAGATAGAGCAGACCAACGCCGCCATAGAGCGCGCGCAGAACGAATACGACCTCGCCCGCGCCGCGGAGCTTAAATACAGCAAGCTGCCCTCGCTGCAGAAGGAGCTTGAATCGCAGGAAGCGCTTGCGGAAAACAACAAAAACACGCTCCTGCGCGACAGAGTGACCGAAGAGGAGATCGCCCGCATCGTGGCGCGGTGGACCGGCATCCCGGTGGCGAAGCTTATGGAGGGCGAGCGCGACAAGCTTTTGCACCTCGACGGCATCCTGCACGAGCGCGTTATAGGGCAGGACGAGGCGGTGCAAAAGGTCTGCGACGCGATCCTCCGCTCCCGCGCCGGGCTCCAGGACCCGAACCGACCCAGCGGCTCGTTCCTCTTCCTCGGCCCGACGGGCGTGGGCAAGACCGAGCTTGCGAAAGCGCTGGCGCAGGCGCTGTTCGACGACGATCACAATATGATCCGCATCGACATGAGCGAATATATGGAAAAATATTCCGTCTCCCGCCTGATCGGCGCGCCTCCGGGATACGTCGGCTACGACGAGGGCGGCCAGCTTACCGAAGCGGTCCGCAGGAAGCCCTATTCCGTGGTGCTGTTCGACGAGGTGGAGAAGGCGCATCCCGACGTGTTCAACGTACTGCTCCAGGTGCTTGACGACGGCAGGATAACCGACAGCCAGGGGCGCACGGTGGATTTCAAGAACACGATAATCATATTGACCTCCAACCTCGGTTCGGATATCATTCTGGACGGCATCGGCGAAAACGGCGAGATAAGCGAGGAGGCGCGCCGCGAGGTATCGGCGCTGCTGAAGCGCAGCTTCCGCCCGGAATTCCTTAACCGTCTGGACGAAACGGTGTTCTACAAGCCGCTTACCAAAGAGAATATCCGCGGCATAATCGACCTGCTCGTGAAGTCGCTCGGCGAACGGCTCGCCGAAAAGCAGATCGGCATAAAGCTTACCGACGCGGCGAAGGACTATATCGTCGAAAACGGCTACGACGCCGTCTACGGAGCGAGACCTTTGAAGCGCTTCCTGCAGTCTAAAGTCGAAACTCTGCTCGCGCGCAAGCTCATCGCGGAGGATATCGCCCCCGGGACGACGCTTACCGTCGACTGCGCGGACGGCGGGCTTGCCGTCGGCGAGGAAGGCGGGGAATAACAAGCGGAAAAGCGCCCGGAAAAGCGCTTAAAAAACGCAAAATAATACGCCTTGTATAAACCAGAAAGCCCTTGCGAACAAAGCGCTTTCCGCTGTTTTTCAATGCAAAGGGGGGCATCCCATGCCCTCCCTTTTTTCGTATGGAAAAAACCCGGGGAATATTGCGAAAAACGCGTTTCCGGCGGTCCTGCGAAACGGCGAAAATAACACTTGTATTCTTGCGGAAAATATGTTATAATTATTTTGTATAAATATACATATCTGCAACAAACCCGGAAAAGGAGAGCATCACGATGGCGAAATTCTGTAAAGACTGCGGTTCTCCGCTGGTCGACGGCGCAAAATTCTGCCGTTCCTGCGGCGCGACAGTCGAGCAGGCGGATCAGCCGGCGGCGCAGGAAAGCCCGCGGCAGGGATCCTATGCTCAACCCCAACAGCAGCAGCCGCCGCAGGGCGGTTATACTCCGCGTCCGAACGTTTATATACCCGAAGAATTCTG